>ENA-OQCL01000135-OQCL01000135.1-human-gut-metagenome-genome-assembly--contig:-NODE-135-length-40257-cov-6.236531_pt1 | contig 40257 bp, 35 predicted proteins | sample MGYA00242502_ERZ504586 | MGnify/ENA primary metagenome ERZ504586 (study PRJEB26092, sample SAMD00036316) | human gut metagenome | host: Homo sapiens | study: EMG produced TPA metagenomics assembly of... | reverse complement strand
GTGGGAGAGGCGGGTGGGTCCCGAAACCTCACGGGGGCGCCACCACCCCAAGCGTTTTTTCTTTGGGGCTCCACCCCGTTTCTTTGGGCAAGACCAAAGAAATGGGGTGGATAGGCAGCACCAACCTAAAGTCCAGCAGGACAAAACGGCGAGTTCCGCCAACAAGAAACAAGGTGATCACCATAAACGACACTACCAAGAAAAAAGAACGCGCCGTCCTCGCAGGCCTCTCAGCAGCCTCTATGGACGAGGCGGAGCGCAGCACAGAGGTCTCCATGGAGGAGCTCTCCCAGCTCGTGGACACAGCCGGCGGCGAGGTCGCGGCCGTCGTCCTGCAGCAGCGGCAGACGCCCGACCCTCGCTCCTTCCTCGGCGAGGGCAAGGTCGCCGAGCTCAAGGAGATAGTCTCAAACTCCGCCTGCGACCTCGCCGTATTCGATAACGAGCTCTCGCCCTCGCAGCTGCGGGTGCTCTCGGAGGAGCTGGGCGTCAAGGTCCTCGACCGCTCCGGACTCATCCTCGACATCTTCGCCCAGCGGGCGCGCACGCGCGAGGGCCAGCTCCAGGTCGAGCTCGCGCAGTACGAGTACCTGCTGCCGCGGCTGACCGGTATGTGGAGCCACCTCGTGCGCCAGACCGCCTCGGGAGGAGCCTCCCCCATAGGTACGCGCGGCCCCGGCGAGACCCAGCTCGAAACCGACCGCCGCCACATCCGGCGCAAGATCCAAAAGCTCCGCGAGGAGCTGGAGCAGGTGCGCAAGGTCCGCAGCGTCCAGCGCCGCAGGCGCGAGCGCAACGCCATGCCCGTCGTCGCCATCGTCGGCTACACCAACGCCGGCAAATCCACGCTGTTGAACACCCTCACAGGCTCCGATATCCCCGCAAACGACCGCCTGTTCGACACCCTCGACACGACCACCCGCCGCCTAAAGCTCGACGAGGCGCAGGAGGCCCTCGTCTCCGACACCGTCGGCTTCATCCGCAAGCTGCCCACCCACCTCGTCGAGGCCTTCAAGGCCACGCTGGAGGAGCTGCAATACGCCGACGTGCTCCTGCACGTCATCGATATATCAAGTCCCGATATGGACAGGCAGATAGAGGTCGTCGAGGAGCTCATCGCGCGCCTCGGCGCGGGGGCCACGCCCTGCCTGAGGGTCTACAACAAGTGCGACCGCTATCTGGGCCCCCTGCCGCGCGGGGAGAACACGGTCTGCATCTCGGCCCGCACCGGCGAAGGCACGGAGGAGCTGGTCAAAAAGATAGCCGAGATCCTGGGCCGCGAGAGCCGCCGCGTCACGCTCCTGCTTCCCTATGACAAGGCCGGCATCGCCGACACGCTCCGCCGCGAGGCCGCCGTGCTCTCCTTGGAATACGGCGAGGACGGCGTCACCGTCGAGGCCGTCGTGAAGCCCGAGCTCTGGGGCCTCGTCCGCGAGTACGTCCAAAACGACAACCCCAAAGAATGAAAGTTTTCGCCCGCCTTTTACAAAAGGCGGCGGAGTCCAGAGGCAGCGCCTCTGGCCGCGCCCCGCAGGGCGCGGAACACCCCATCGCCAAAAAGCGCAGGAGGGGGTCAAAGGGGGGACCCTCGCCGGGGGTCCCCCCTTTTGCGGGCGGCCCGCCGCCCGCAAACCCGTCCGAATATAAAAAACCCCGCCGCCCAACAGGGCGGCGGGGTTTGCCTTGGTCTTTATTTTATGAGGTCCTCGAGCATCTCGACCACCTGGGCGACGGTGCGGACATTGCCCGCGCGCTCGTCGGTGATGACGATGTCGTACTCCTCCTCGATGGACATGACCAGCTCGACCACGTCCAGCGAGTCGGCGCCCAGGTCCTCGAATATGTCTGTCTCGGGCGTGATGCTCTCGGGCGACACCTCCAGCTGGTGGGCCAGGAGCTCCCGAACAGTCTCAAAAATCATACCTTTTCCCTCCGCTTATCTCAGCTCCACTCGCGGCTGCGGGGACGGTTGTCCTCCTGCTTGGGCCGCTCGTAGGAGACGACCACACGGCGGTTGGGCTCGGTGCCCGTGGAGCTGGTCGATACGCCCTCGAAATTCTGCAGGGCGGTGTGGATGACGTGGCGCTCGTAGGAGTTCATGGGCTCCAGCGCCATGCTGCGCTTGTACTTGACGACCTTGGCGGCCATCTTCTCAGCCAGGTGGACGAGGCTCTCCTCGCGCTTGGCCCGGTAGCTCTCGGCGTCCACGCTGATGTGGCAGCGCTTGTCGCTGCCGCGGTTCACGGCGTAGTTCGTCAGGTGCTGGATGGCGTCCAGAGTCTCGCCGCGGCGGCCTATGACGGCGCCCATGCCGGGGCCGGAGAGGTTCACCAGGATGCCGCCGTTTTCGCGGTCCGTTATTTCGATCTCAGCCTTGACGCCCATGCGTTCGAGCAGGCCGCGCAGGAACTTTTCCGTCTCGGCCTTGACGCCCTCGGCGTATTTCGGCTCGGCGCTCGCGGCGGCCTTGGGGGCCTCGGCGGGCTTGGGGGTCTCGGGCTCGCTCACGGGGGCGCTCTCCTCGACGGCAGGCTCCTCATCCGGGGCTTCATACTCCACGCGCACTACTGCGGGGCAGGCGCCTATGCCCAAAAAGCCGCTCTTTGCGCGCTCTATTATCTCGACGGAGACGTCGTCCCTGTCCAGGCCCAGCTCTCGCAGGGCGGCGGCCAGAGCCTCGTCCTCGGTCTTGCCGGACTTTTCAAGATATTTTTTCATGCTTTTTTCTCCTGCTCTTCGTCATCGTCTATGAAGGACTCCTCCACAAAGCCCTCGTCCTCGGGCTCTGCGGGGGTCTCGGGGACGGCCTCGGCGGAGGTATCGGGGACGCTGTCCTCGACCTCGCTGTCGATGCTCTCGCCGAACTCGCTCTCAGCGGCGGCGGCGCGCGTGGCCTCCTCAGCGGCATCGGGATTCACGAACCTGTCCTCAACATAGGCGCGGCCGCGGGCATAGCGGCGGTTGCCGACCTGGGAGGCGGGCTTCTCCGGCTCCGTGACGCCCAGGCGCTCGCGCCTTGCGGCGCGCTCCTCGCGCTCTACTGCGGCGCGGCGCTCGGTATCCTGCTGCTTCTGCTGCGCCTGCTGCTTCTTCTTGCTGGTGTTGCGGTTCTCCTTCGTCGCGTTCATGGCGCGCAGGCGCTCGGTCTCCTGACGCTTGCGCTCCAGTTCCTCCTCGCGGGCGCGCTCGCGCTCTATGCGCTCTGCGTCCTCCTTGTCCATCTGCTTCTTGTAGATGGAGGTGAGCACGACGTCGCGCACGACGCCGAGGACGCTGTTCATTATCCAGTACAGGCCCATCGCCGCCGGCATGATGAAGCCTATCCAGAGGCTCATGAGCGGCATGATGAGCAGCATGGTCTTGTTGCTGCTCTGCTGCTGGGCGTTCATCGTGGCCGTCGTGGGGTTCATCTTCTGGCTGATGTAGATGGAGAGGTAGCTCAGGCCCGTGGAGATGATGGGGATGAGGAAAAGGCCGATGACGGCCCAGGCCCCGGCGGACAGGTCAAAGGTCCAGAACTTCCAGTTCGGCGTGGCCGACAGATCCAGGCCGAGGAAGTTGTAGTCCATCTGCACCAGCTTGTCCGAGAGCCCGGCAAACTGGTCGAAGTGGTCGCTGATGAAGCGGGCCTGGTAGATCTCCTCGTAGAAGGAGTTGCCGCTAGTCGTGAAGTTTGACATGGAGTAGCCCAGCTCGGCCAGCTTGTTGGCTATGGAGCCGCCGGAGGCCAGCAGCGCCGAATCGACGCCCATCATAATCGTTAGGGGCTTCACGACGGCGCGGTAGAGGGCGAGGAGTATGGGGAAGGGCAGCAGGCTCCAGAGGCAGCCGGACATGGGGTTGACCTTCTCCTCGCGGTAGAGGCGGGCCATCTCCTCATTGAGCTTCTGCTGGTTGCCCTCGTGCTTGCGCTGCAGCTCCTGCATCCTGGGCGTGAGCCGCGACATGCGCATCATGCTCTTCTTGCTCTTGGCCATGAAGGGCAGCAGCACCAGCGTCACGCACAGCGAGAACAGAATGGTGGCCAGGCCGAAGTTGCCTGTGAGCTCATAGAGCCACATCATGAGCCAGCCAAAGGGTTTAGCTATTGCATCTAACATCTTATTTGCTCCTCAGTGGGTGTAGTCCCGGGCAGTCCGGGCGTTTGCTCGCGCGGGAGCGTCAGGGGACGGGGTCGTAGAACTCGTGCTCTCCGAAATGGAAGGGGTGGCAGCGGCTTATGCGCTTCAGGGCGAGCCAGCCGCCCTTCAGGGCGCCGTATTTCTCGATGGCCTCAAGCGCGTACTGGGAGCAGGTGGGGATAAAGCGGCAGCAGGGCGGCGTCAGCGGGGATATCCTCCGCCGGTAAAACCTTATCATCGCAATAAGGAGCCTCTTCACGCCCTATTCGCCCTCCCTGAGCAGGCCGAGCTCGCCGCAGGCCGCGAGAAATTCGCGCTCAAGCCTCTTGTAATCTGCCCCGACGCTCCGCGAGCGGGCTACGACTACCAGATCGTGCCCGCGGCAAAGCCGGCCTTCGTTCAGCCGGTATATTTCGCGCAGCCTGCGCCGCACGCGGTTGCGCACAACGGCGCAGCCGAGCTTGTTCGAGACGGTGAAGCCGAGCCGGTTGCCCGCCCTGCCGTTTCGCCTTGCATATACAACAAGGCATGGCTCCGCCGCGCTCCTGCCCTTGCGGTAGGCGCGTCGGAACTCATAATTGAGCTTGAGAGAGTCGGTAAACTCCAACTGCTTCCCCTTTGTCGCCGGGCCCCGCGCTGGGTCTTTGCGGGACTCAGTAGGAGAGGCGGGCTCTGCCCTTCGCGCGGCGGCGGGAGAGGACCTTGCGGCCTGTTGCGGGTGGCCATTCTTTTGCGGAAGCCGTGCTCCTTCTTGCGCTGACGCTTCTTGGGCTGGTAGGTGCGAACCATAGTCAGATCCATCCTTTCTTGACGTTATACTCAACAGCGGCCCGGGGGCTTGCAAGGCCGCAGTAGTTGACTAAACTTAAAGCCTCTGCCAGAACACTGGCAGAGGCTAATTATATCCCAATTTTATGTGCGCTGTCAACGGTTTAGTTTCTCTTCCCCGTCCTTCGTCTCCGCCGTGCCGGGGCCGATGTACTCCTCGGGCAGCTCCACGAAGCTGTCCTGCCCCCTCCTCGGAGCCGGGGCCCATGGGCTCGAACTCGTCCTCGGGCCGGGGGGGCGGGACCTCGTCGTCAAGGTCCTCCGTGGCGGGGGCGTTGGGGTAGCGGGAGAGGATCTCCTCCCGGCGGCGCAGGCCCGAAATGAGCATCCAGGAGAGGAAAAGCTGCATGCCCGCCATGCCGACGAACATTATCTGCTGGGCGATGAGCCGCTCGTCCGGCAGGGTGACGAAGCAGAGGAAGGCGCCCAGGCTGCAGAAGAAAATGGTGGCAAAGGGCCGGGCGCGGCCATAGGCATGGCCCGCGACATAGTAGAAGGCCAGCAGCGAGCAGGAGATCGCAAGTATCTCCGGCGCGTAGCTCCAGACTACGGAGGTGACGGCGTCCTGCCTGTAGCTGACGATGAGCCAGAAGCAGCACAGGGCTATGGGCAGGGTAGAGGCCAGGCAGAAGCCCGCCTGCTTGGGCGAGCCGTCGGGAGCTTCCGACCCGTTCGCGCCCCCGGCGAGGCCGAGAAAGCCGCCGGCGGCCAGCAGGCCCAGCAGAGCCAGGATACGCAGCAGGCCGGAAAAGTCCATGCCGAGCGGCGCCTCCGCGTCCCCCGCCGTTATGAGCAGCATGACGCTGCCCGCGGCCATGATGAGCGCCACGGCGAGGTAGATGAGCTTGTGCAGCAGCCCCGAGCCCGCAAAGGCGACGCCGGGGTCCGGCGCGCAGGCGAGGCTGAGGTTCTTTTTATAGTAGCGCGTGAAGCCGAAGAACACCGCCGCGCCGGCGATGTACAGCAGCGTCAGCACGATGCCCCAGAGGCTGCCGGGGATATAGAGCCCGTTTTCCTCGAAGGCGGTCATGTTCTGCAGCCAGCGGGCGAAAACGCCGAAGGCGGAGAACACGCAGGTCGTGCAGGTCATTGTGAGGGCGAGTTTACGCATATGCTCAGGACCATCCAAATAAAAATAGTTACTGGGGCAGACAAGTTTGCCACAATATTCTAACCCTTTGCCCGCCCCAAGTCAACAACAAAAGGAGGCCGGGGATGAGAACGATAGTCGCGGCGGCGCTGCTGTGCGTCATGCTCGCGCTGCTGCTGCCCCTGCTGTTTTCGGGCGGGGGACAGGCTGAGCCGGAGGCGGAGCGGGAAGCGGAGGGAGCAGGGGAGCTCGATTCGGAGCTGGCCTTCACCGTCCTGACGGAGGGGGAGGTCAAAACCGTCACCATGTCGGACTGGCTGCCCGGCGTGGTGGCCGGGGAGATGCCCGCCTCCTTCGAGCCGGAGGCGCTGAAGGCCCAGGCCGTGGCCGCCCGGACCTACATCATGTACGCCATGGGCCGCGAAAAACCCGCCCACCCGGAGGCCGACGTCTGCGACGACCCCGGCTGCTGCAAGGCCCACTCGACGGACGAGGCCCTGCGCGAAAACTGGGGCGGGGACTATGATGCGAACATGCAGAAGATCCTCTCCGCCGTCCGCTCCACGGACGGGGAGTACATGGGCTACGGCGGCGAGGTGATCCAGGCCGTCTTCCACTCCTCCTCCGCGGGGCGGACGGAGGACTCCGCGGCCATTTGGCAGGCCGAGCCCTATCTCGTGAGCGTCGAGAGCCCGGAGACGGCGGACGACGTGCCAAACTACGTCAGCTCCGTCACCGTCTCCCCGGAGGACTTCCGCGAGACGGTGCTCGCCGCCCACCCCGAGGCCGAGTTCGGGGAGGACCCCGCCTTCTGGCTGGGCGCGGCGGTACACGACGCCTCCGGCCGGGTCGAGAGCGTCGATATAGGCGGCGCGCAGGTGCCGGGCACGGAGCTGCGCACTCTCTTCGAGCTGCGCTCCACTGCCTTCGCGCTCGACTACACCGCCGAGGGCTTCCTCTTCACCGTCACGGGCTACGGCCACGGCGTCGGCATGAGCCAGTACGGCGCGAACGTCATGGCCCAGGACGGCGCGGACTATGAGGAGATACTCACCCACTACTACCCCGGTGCGGAATTGACACGTGCAGCATAAAATATTTAATGTTTATCGTTAAATTATAGTTGACTAACATTAATCCATGTGCTATGCTGGCCTCAAGAAAAGGAAAGGAGGCGGCACACATGGAGGCACAGACTGGGAAGCTGTTCAGGCCGGGCGACGAGGTAGTCCACGTGGTAGAGGCCGTGGAGCAGCGGGCAGGCGAGCGTGCCCTGATGAGTTGGGGATCTGTTGCCTATTCCGTCTGCACTTTAATTGTTTTTGGGTATTGCATCAGGATGACGCAGAAGATGTCGCAGGACAAAGACCCATTCAACGCCGAGAACGTGGCCCTGCTGCTCCGCTTCCTGGCGGACGTGTTCGAATACGGCGTGGAGCTCCAGCAGCTCTCGGACGAGACGCTTTGAAGGTGATATAAGTGCCGATAATACTCAGACTGGACCGCGTGATGGCGGACAGGAAGATGTCCCTGAACGAGCTTTCCGAGCGCGTGGGCATTGCGAATGTGAACCTCTCGAAAATAAAGACCGGCAAGGTCAGCGCCATACGCTTTTCGACCCTCGAAGCCATATGCGAGGCCCTCGGCTGCCAGCCGGGCGACATACTGGAATACTCCCCTCCCAAATCCGAATAGCGCAGGAAGCGCCCCGCTCTGAGCGGGGCGCTTTTCCTTATCCTTGCTCGGCCAGATAGGTCGAGACGCGGCTCTGAACCTCGGCGGCGGTGTCGGCGGCGCTCTTTTCCCCCGCGAAGAAGGGCGCGGCGGCGTCCTCTATTATGGCCAGGGCTTCGGCGTCCAGGCCGTAGAGCGTGTCCGCCTCGTCAAAGAGCGCGAGGCCCTGGGCGGTGACGGCCTCCATGTCCGCCGTGAGGTCGTAGCCGTTCTCCCTCCAGCCCGCGAGGTTTTCGAGGTACTGCTCTATCTCCGCCGAGGCGCAGGAGCGCAGGGCGCTGTAGTTGTCCAGGGTCTTGCTCTCCTTCGTCAGCACGGCCTTCAGGAAGCTCCAGCACTCGTCCGGGTGCTCGGTGGCGGCGCTGATGCCGAGGGGCAGGATGGGCTCCGCCGCCACGCCCCGGCCCCCGCCGGGGAAGCCGCAGAACACGAAGTCCTCGCCCAGGGCGTCCGTGAAGGTGCGCAGGACGTAGAGGTTCACCACGCCCGTGTAGAGCAGCTGCCGCCCGGAGGCGAGCATCGCCTGCTCGTTGTAGTCCCACTCGTAGCCGTAGGGCGTGCCCTCGCCGGTGACGGCCTCGGCGGGCTGCTTAGCCGCCTGGGCGAGTATGTCCTCAAACAGGCCGGAGGTGAAGTCGCACTTCCCGGCCTCGCGGTCTATGAGGTAGGCGGCGTTGAAGCCGAGGGCGGTTTCGAGATAGGCCTGCCGCGAGGTGTTCAGGCCCACGGCGTATTCTATCTGCGGGTTCGCGGCGAGGATGGCGTCCACGTCGGCGTAGCTCATGCCCTCCCGGCCCGAGGCGTAGGCCGCGGCGGCCGCGGCGGCCCAGACCTTCCAGCTCATGGGGATGGAATAGAGACCCCCGTCCAGCTCCGAGGCGCGCAGCCAGTTGTCGAAGAGCAGCGCGCGGTCCACGCCGTCCTCGCCGTCTATGAAGGCGTTGAGCTCCAGCAGCAGCCCACGACGTGCCCAGGAGTCGGAGTTTATGCCCTCAAGCATGAGGATGTCCGGGCATTTGCCGCTGAGCATGTCGGCCGCGAGGCGTACCGTGCCGGCGAGAGAGTCCTCCGCCGTGTTGTAGACGCTGTAGTCCAGCAGCTCTACGCGAACATCGGGGTTTTCGCGGTTGAACTTCGCGGCGAGGCTGTAGAGATAGAAGGCGCCCATGTCCTCGCCCTGGCCGGTGAGCGCAAGGGTCAGGACGGTGAGGGGCTCCGAGCTCTCGACCTTCTCGGCCAGCGCGCAGCCCTTGCCGCCGTCGGAGACGAGGAAGCGCCCGTCGGAGAGCGCGAGCTCCGGCGGGTCGGAGCCGCCGTAGTCGAGGTAGTCCACGAGCTTTTTGCCTGCGCCGGTGTCGGGGTCGAGCTCCCGGAGCGAGAAAACGCCGCAGGCGAAGAGCCGACCCTCCGGGCCGGGCAGCAGGCCGTAGCTGCAATCGGCCGTTATGCCCACGGCCTCGCCCAGCGCGCCGGTCTCTGTGTCCGCGCGCGCAAAGTAGACGCCGCCCTGCTCGTCGTACCAGAAAAGCACAAGGGAGTCTGTGAGCGGCACGAGGCTGACGCCGTAGGCGGGCAGGCCCGGCAGAGGCATGTCGCAGACCTCCTCAGGCTCCGCACCGGAGAAGTCAAAGACGTGCAGGCGGCAGTCGGCCTCCGGCACGTTGGTGCTCACGCACAGCCGGCCGGCGCTGTCAACGGCCATGAGGCCGCGGTACTCGCCCTCGGGTATGAGCTCGGACATGCGCCAGCGGCCGGCCTCCGAGCCGTCCGGGCCGAAGCGCAGCAGCAGCTCCGCTGCCGTGTCCCGCTCGTAGGCCGTGCAGAAAAAGCTCCCATCCGGCGCGAGCATGAAGCCGGAGAGCCGCTCCTCGCTTGCGGCGTCGCTCAAAACGGCGAGCTTTTCCGCCTCGCCGGAGGAAGAGAGCGCCCAGAGGCTGCTCTCGCTCACGAAGGCGCTGCCGCCGTCCTCGCCCTCCAGGAAACGGCTGACGGCGCTTATGAAGCGCAGGCTGCCGTCTGCAAGCTCCGCGGCGGTGCTTATGAACACGTCCTCCGGCAGCTCCACCTCCTCATAGACATAGCGCGCCTCGGGCGCGGCGGAGGCGGAGACGGTCTCTGTCCCGGGCCCGGGCAGCCCGCTCACTGACGGCGGCTGCGCCCCGCAGCCCGCGAGCAGCAGGAGAAGGGCCAGGCACAGCGCGAAAATTCGGACGGTTTTCCCCATTTTTGTCGCTCCCTTCCTGTTTTTCTCCAGCTTACAACGGGTTTGTATCCGATTTGCATCAAACTTGCATCGCAGTTGTAAAAAATCCCGCCCGGGCGCAAAAAGCCGCCGCCCAAAAGGGCGGCGGCTTGCGGACGTATGTTTACTTGTACCAGGCGATGACCTCGGCCAGGTTCTCGCGGCTGACGCAGGAGGCGGGGCCTTCCGTCATGCGCAGGGTGGCCTGCTCCTCGGGGCTGAGCTCGGCGCGGACGCTCATCCGACCGGCTATCTCCTTGCACTTGACCTTCATTATGAGCTTCATGGGGCCTTTGAGCTTGTTTATGTCAAAGCCGCCCTGGAGATAGAAAACAGCGGTGGACTGCGGTATGCCCATCTTGGCGCGGAAGCCCGGAACGAGCTCCGGAGTCGGAGGACCCATGCCCACGCCGCAGGCGCAGCGGACCTTGTAGAGCTTCGCTGCCTTCTTGTAGCCGACTATGTTCCCCGCGAACAGCCAGCCGAGGAAGATGACCTCCCCTCCCCTGTGACACTTAGGGACGTTGTCGAGACTGTACGAGGGCATGTCCAGCGCGTCGCCAAGCAGCTTCGCGTACTGCTCGGTATAGCCGGTGTTGGACTTGTAGACTATTATCATCATATTACCCCTTTCATAGTTCTGAATGACAAACTCCTATCAAACAGTATAACAGAGGCCGGAAAAATTGCAAGCATTTTGCGCCATTTTTCACAAATATGATGTTTTTCGTACAGATTATATGACTTTGGTTTGACCTATGCCAATTCCCGGTACATTGCCGGCGCGTCGGCCTTCGCTGCGCTCTCGGAGACGGAGACGACCTCGACCCTCAGGCTGCGCTGGCCGAAGGAGAGCTCGATGACGTCCCCGGGCTTCACCTCCGCGCCGGCCTTGGCGACCTTGCCGTTTAGCGTGACGCGGCCGCCGTCGCAGGCCTCGTTGGCCACGGTGCGGCGCTTTATGAGCCGGGAGACCTTGAGATATTTGTCGAGCCTCATGCTTTTCACCCCCTAATCCAGCAGCCGCGGGTCGTAGTCCCCGGCGGAAAGCCAGGCCGAGAGCTGTATAAGCGCGGAGTTCATGCCGCCGTGCCTCTCGCCTGGGCCTGGGCTGCGGAAAATCGTGCTGCGCGGGGCGTTGTCCGTGGGGAACATGACCCGCGCCGAGGCCCCAAGCCCCTCACGTCCCTCGATTATGAAGGCCCCGCCGTGCAGCTGCGCGATGTCCCGCACGAGCCTCAGCCCCAGGCCCGCCCCGGAGGCGCCTCCTGTGAAAAGCCGCGCGAGCTGCTCGGAGGACATGCCCTCGCCGTTGTCGTCCACCGAGAGGATGACGCGCGAGCCCAGCTGCGAGACCGAGACCTCCACACGCCCGCCCGAGCCCAGATGCTGCAGGCTGTTCGAGAGCAGGTTCAGCAGCAGGGTCTCCAGCATGGCCCTGTCCGCCGTGAGCCGGACCGGCTCTTCCGGCCCGGAATATACCGCCTCTATGCCACGCGCCCGTGCAAAAAACTCCACCGTCCAGACCGTCTCCCGGCAGAGCTGGGCAAGGTCCAGGTTCTCCGGCCTGAAATGGACGGAGCGGCTTTCTATGTCCTCGGCCAGGGCGGTGTTGCCCACAAGCCGCTGCAGCTGGGCGCAGGTGTGCTGGAGCAGGCCGGCCCGCTCCAGGGCCTCCTGCCCGCCCGCAGCCTCTGCGGCCTCGCTCAGCCTGTCGGCCGCGAGCTTCAGCCCGCTCAACAGGCTGCGCAGCTCCGGCAGGAAGCCTGCCCGCTCCGGAAGGCTCTTCTGCGGCTCGTCAAAGGCCACGAAAAACACCTTCAGCCCAGGGGCGGAGGCGGCGCGCAGACTGGCCCTGCGCCCGCAGAGCGTCAGCGCCGCGACCTGCCCCGGAACCAGCCCCAGGGCCTCCGCCGGCAGCAGGGAAGAGAGAGCCTCGCCCCGGTGCTCGCCCAGAGCCGACACCGCCGCCGGGTTCATGAAGACCACCTGCTCCCCGTCCGTGCCTATGACCGCCTCAAGCGCCGACTCGAAGAGCGCGGCTGTGTTTTTGTAAGCGTCCTTCATGCTCTACCTCTCGCTCAGATTTTTACACATGATATCAAATTTCCCGCTTCAATACAACCTTTTCGGCCGAAGGATGTCGATTTGCGCCGAAGTTTTCTCCAGCGCCGGCGCCGCTCATATATGATATGCCGCAAGCCGCGCCCGCGCGCCCGAAAAAATCTGGCAAGTTTAGCTCAAAACGTATGGAATGTTTAGAATATTGCAAATATGGTATTGAAATTTCTTCCCGGATGTTATAGAATACTTCCGGCAAAAATAAATCAGTTCATCACATTTTCAGATACGGAGGAATAATAATGAGCATCAAAGTTGGCATCAATGGTTTTGGCCGCATCGGCCGCCTGGTTTTCCGTGCCGGCATCGTCCGCGACGACATCGAGATAGTCGCCGTGAACGCCCCCGACAAGACCCCTGAGCAGCTCGCCTACGTCACCAAGTTCGACTCCGTGCATGGCCGCTTCAACGGCAGCGTCGAGGTCGTGGACGGCAACCTGGTCGTGAACGGCAAGACCGTCAAGGTCCTCGGCTCCCGCGATCCCTCCCAGCTGCCCTGGGGCGAGCTGGGCGTTGACTACGTCCTCGAGTGCACCGGCAAGTTCCTCACCAAGGAGAGCGCCCAGCCCCATCTCGACGCCGGCGCAAGGTCGTCGTTCTCTCCGGCCCCTCCAAGGACGATACCCCGATGTTCGTCTGCGGCGTCAACCTCGACAAGTACGACACCAGCATGACCGTCGTCTCCAACGCCTCCTGCACCACCAAACTGCCTGGCTCCTCTCGCCAAGGTCATCAACGACAAGTTCGGCATCATCGAGGGCCTCATGACCACCGTCCACGCCGGCACGCCACCCAGAACGTCGTTGACGCCTTCTCCAAGAAGAACTGGCGCCTGAGCCGCAGCTGCTTCGAGAACATCATCCCCTCCACCACCGGCGCGCCAAGCCGTCGGCAAGGTCATCCCCGAGCTGAAGGGCAAGCTCACCGGCATGTCCATGCGTATCCCCAGCGCCGACGTCTCTATCGTTGACCTCACCTGCCGCCTTGAGAAGGGCGCCAGCTACGACGAGATCTGCGCCGCCGTCAAGGAGGCCGCCGAGGGCTCCATGGCCGGTGTCCTGGCCTACACCGACGAGGAGGTCGTCTCCTCCGACTTCCGCACCGACCCCCACACCTCCATCTTCGACGCCAAGGCCGGCATCGGCCTGAACCCCAACTTCGTCAAGCTCGTCGCCTGGTACGACAACGAGTGGGGCTTCTCCAACAAGATGCTCGACCTCACCGCCTATATCGACAGCGTCCGCAACAAGTAAGCTAAACCCAAAGCGGCCGGCACACCTGGTGCCGGCCGCTTTTTTGAGCTCTGACGCAAAAAGGCGCGCGGAGCTCCGCGCGCCTTTATATATAAAGTTGTTGTTTCAAATGTCGGGGGAGGGGACTTACTGCAGGACAGCCCTGACCTCCACGCCGTAGCCGCTGCGGACCTCGTTTATAACTACGTCGAGATTGCTGTCAACATAGGCGTTGCGGCGCTTGTTGACCTGCGTCAGACCCTCTTCCAGAGTGAAAGCGGCCTCTTCCTCGCGGATACCCTTGACCTCGTAGTTTATGCCGTTGCCCTGAACGATCTTCATAGCAGCTTGCTCCTTTCCGGGGCCTTGCCCCTTGGTTCGTTAATAATATAGCACTCTCTCGTTAAAAAGTCAACAATAAATTGTGAATATAATAACCAGCACGTTAGTTAAATAATTAGCTATATTTCACATATAAAGGGCCCCGCCGGGGAGGGCGGGGCCGGGGTTGGGGGTGCGCCGGGCTCAGGCGGTGCGGCCGGAGAGAGTTTCGGCCGCGGCGCGGATGTCCGCCAGGGAAGCCGACCGGCTGTGAACGATGGGCTTCCAGGTGACGCGGCGGGCAAAGAGCGCGGCGAAGGAGATGGGTATGTAGGTGAACATGAAGATGGGGAAGGTCAGGGTATAGGCGATCTTCTTCCAGGTGGGCGCATAGATGCGCTTCCACTCGCTTATGGTGGCGGAGCCGCCTATGACGATGAGCGTCAGGTAGGTGTTCACGAGCATGGAGAGCAGGGACTCGCCCACGACGCTGACGTCCTGGCCGGTAATGAGGCCCCAGACGGCGGCCGCGCCGTTGGCAAAAACGCCGATGAAGGTGAGGATGGCGGCGGGCATGATGTTCATGGTCATGTCAAAGCAGGAGAAGCTGCCGTGGGCTATGCCGCGCAGGAGGTCCTTCCCGTACTTGCCGAAGACCTGGAGATAGCCCCTCGCCCAGCGCAGGCGCTGGTTCCAGGACTGGCGGAAGCGGGTGGGCTGCTCGTCGTAGAGGACGGCGTCGTGGCAGTAGCCTATCTTGAGCCCGCGCACGACGTTGTGGACGGTGAACTCAATGTCCTCGGTCAGCAGGTGGAAATTCCAGCCGCCGCAGTCGCCCAGGACCTTCTGCGAGAAGAGAAAGCCCGTGCCGGAGACGGCGCAGCTCGTGCCGAGCTTCATGCGCGCGTGGTTCAAAAACTGCGACTCGCGCAGGAACCAGAGCGCATAGCCGGAGGAGATCCAGTTGTCCCCGAAGTTCTTGGAGTTGCGGTAGCTCGTTACTATCTCATAGCCTTCGGAGAAGACGCGGTTCATCTCTTCGATGTAGTTTTCTTCAAGCACATTGTCCGCATCGAAGACGAAGTAGCCGTCGAAGGGCCGCTCGGGGAAGAGCTCGTCTATGCGGTGCAGCAGATAGTTGAGCGCATAGCCCTTGCCGACATTGGCGGAGTCGAAGCGCTCAAAGACTATGGCACCGGACTCGGCGGCGACTCGGGCCGTGCCGTCGGTGCAGTTGTCAGCAACGACGAAGGTCGTGACGAGGCCGCCGTCGTAGCTCTGGCGCTTTATGCTCTCCAGCAGCTGGCCGATGACGGCTTCCTCGTTGCGCGCCGAAATGAGCACCGCGTAGCGGTGGCCCCTCACCTCGCCCCGGCGGCGGTCCTTCACCACGTAGGGGACGAGTATGTAGAAAAACTGGTAGGTGTAGCAAACTATGAAAACGATGGATATTATATAGTTTATTGTCTTTACGGCTTCCATTGTCGGGTCCCTCCCATCTGTCCACGATTATAACGACAGAAGTTTAAAAACAAATTCAACTGTACCTTAAGATTTGATTAAATAAGGCGGACGGCAATGTGTACTAATTGTATTAACACACTTGGCGGCAATAATTTATCACAGCGGGGCGGAGCTGTCAAGCCCCTGCGGAGTGGGGCGGGCTTAGTGAATGTTGCAAAATTTTTATTCACGGGGAGGCCCCGGGTTTCAGCCTTTCGCCCAAGCGGCGAAAAAAGGGGAAAAACGCGCTTGACCTCGGCCTGAAATGCGAGTATTATATTTTAATGACCGGGCGGGCGCCCGCTTTTTACAGGTATATTCGAGAATATTTATTCATTATACGCTGAATTTCCGCCCCCCAGGGGGCGGCGAAAGGAGCCGAAGAAAGATGCCAAGGGCCTATCTGCTGCTGGAAAACGGCATGGTGTTCGAGGGGGAGGGCTTCGGCGCGTCCGGCACGCGCGTGGGTGAGCTGGTCTTCACCACGGGCATGACGGGCTGCGCCGAGAGCCTCACGGACCCCAGCTACCGCGGCCAGCTCGTGACCTTCACCTTCCCCATGCTGGGCAACTACGGCATATGCTATGCCGACCGTGAGAGCCCTCACATCCACGCGCGCGCCGTCGTGGTGCGCGAATACTGCCGGGAGCCCTCGAACTTCCGCTCGGAGACGGATGTGGACAGCTTCCTGCGCTCGGAGGGGGTCTGCGGCATCTGCGGCGTGGACACCCGGCGCATAACCCAGCTCATACGCGACAAGGGCGTCATGAACGCCGCCGTTACGGACGCCGAGCCCGACGAGGCGCTGCTCGAACGGGTGCGGGCGCACCGCGTCTGCGGCGTGGTGGACGAGGTGACGGTGAAGGAGCCGCGCCTGCTGCTGCCCGAGGGGCAGCCGCGCTTTTCCGTCGCGATGCTGGACTTCGGCTACAAGCGCAGCATAGGCGACTGCCTGCTCGAACAGGGCTGCGCCGTCACGGTCTACCCGGCCAAGACCTCCGCGGAGACCATCCTTGCCGCGGGACACGACGGGGTCATGCTCTCGAACGGCCCCGGCGACCCGGCGGAGAATGGATTCTGCATAGAGCAGATACGCCTGCTCATGGATAAACTCCCGGTCTTCGGCATCTGCCTCGGCCACCAGATGATGGCCCTGGCCGCGGGGGCGAGGACGCGGAAGATGAAGTTCGGCCACCGCGGCGCGAACCAGCCGGCAAAGGACCTCGCCACCGGCCGGGTCTATGTCACGAGCCAGAACCACGGCTACGCGGTCGACAACGCCTCCCTTGACGGCTCCGGCGCGGTCATGCGCTTCGTGAACGTGAACGACGGCTCCTGCGAGGGCCTCGACTACCCCGGCAAGCGCGCCTTTTCGCTGCAGTTCCACCCCGAGGCGCACGGGGGACCGCTCGACTGCGGCGGCATGTTCGCCAGATTCGTAGCCATGATGGAGGGAAAAGCCGATGCCTAAGGATAAGAGCATAAAGAAGGTCCTGGTCATAGGCTCGGGGCCGATAGTCATAGGCCAGGCGGCGGAGTTCGACTACGCCGGCACCCAGGCCTGCCGCCTGCTCATGGAGGAGGGGGTCGAGGCCGTGCTGGTGAACTCCAACCCGGCCACCATCATGACGGACCCCGACATGGCGGGGAGGGTGTACATCGAGCCCCTCGACCGCCGCACGGTGGAGCGCATCATCGAGAAGGAAAAGCCCGACAGCCTGCTCGCCGGCCTCGGCGGCCAGACGGGCCTTAACCTCGCCATGGAGCTGCACAAGTCCGGCTTCCTGCGCGAGCACGGCGTCCGCCTCATCGGCACGAACATCGACGCCATCCTCAAGAGCGAGGACCGCCAGCTCTTCAAGGACGCCATGGCCGAGATAGGCCAGCCGACCATCCCCTCCCGCACGGCGGAGACCCTGCCCGCCGCCCTGGCCGCGGCCCACGCCATAGGCTACCCCGTTATTATCCGTCCCGCCTTCACCCTGGGCGGCACGGGCGGCGGCATCGCCCACAGCGAGGAGGAGATGGCCTCCGTCGCCGCCGCGGGCCTCGACGCCTCGCCCATACACCAGGTGCTGGTCGAGAAGTACATCTTCGGCTGGAAGGAGATAGAGTTCGAGGTCATGCGCGACTCGGCGGGCAGCGCCGTCACCATCTGCAGCATGGAGAACCTGGACCCCGTCGGCGTCCACACGGGCGACTCCATCGTCGTGGCCCCGGCCCTGACCCTGGCCGACACGGAGTATCAGATGCTGCGCAGCGCGGCCCTCGCCATCATCGGCAAGCTGGGCATAGAGGGCGGCTGCAACTGCCAGTTCGCGCTCGACCCCGAGAGCATGGACTACGCCGTCATAGAGGTGAACCCCCGCGTCTCCCGCTCCTCGGCCCTGGCCTCCAAGGCCACGGGCTACCCCATAGCCAAGGTCTCGGCCAAGATCGCGCTGGGCTACACCCTGGACGAGATCAAAAACGAGGTCACGGGCGAGACCTACGCCTGCTTCGAGCCAACGGTGGACTACGTGGTCGTGAAGTTCCCGAAGTGGCCCTTCGACAAGTTCGCCGGCGCGAGCCGGGGCCTCGGGCCGCAGATGAAGGCCACGGGCGAGGTCATGAGCATAGCCCCCTGTTTCGAGGCGGCGCTCATGAAGGCCGTGCGCGGGGCAGAGATAAAGCAGGACACCTTAAACCGCGCGCCCTCCTCCCGCCGCACGCTCAGCCAGCGCATCCTCGACATGGACGACATGCGCATCTTCACCCTCTTCGAGGCCCTGAAGGCCGGCTGGTCCGTCGAGGCCCTGCACGACATGACCCGCATAGACGAGTGGTTCCTGCGCAAGCTCCTGGGCATGAAGCTGATCGAGGACTCCCTCGCCGCCGGCCTCACGGCGGAAAACTACAAGGAGGCCCGCCGCATGGGCTACACGGACGCCGCCATAGGCCGCATCTCCGGCTGCAAGACGCCCGAGCGCCCGCCGCTTAGCTACAAGATGGTCGATACCTGCGCGGCGGAATTTGAGGCGCGCACTCCCTACTTCTACTCCGTGCCGGAGGGCTACTGCGACGCGCGCGCCAAGCGCGCCGAGGGCCGCGAGACGGTCATAGTCCTCGGCTCCGGCCCCATCCGCATAGGCCAGGGCATAGAGTTCGACTACAGCTCCGTCCACTGCGTGCAGACCCTGCGGAAGATGGGCTACGACGTCGTCATCATAAACAACAACCCCGAGACCGTCTCGACGGACTACGACACCGCCTCCCGGCTCTACTTCGAGCCGCTCTGCCCCGAGGACGTCATGGGCGTCATCGAGGTCGAAAAGCCCGTCGGCGTCGTCGTGGCCTTCGGCGGGCAGACGGCCATCTCGCTGGCGAACTTCCTCGTGTCCCAGGGTGTGAAGATCCTCGGCACCTCCGCCGAGGGCATAGACCTCGCCGAGGACAGGGAGAAGTTCGACGAGCTGCTCGGCACCATGGGCATAGAGCGGCCGCGCGGCGCGGGCGTCAACACCATGGAGGAGGCCCTGGCCGCAGCGGAGCGCCTGGGCTACCCTGTCCTGCTGCGCCCCTCCTACGTCATCGGCGGCCAGAACATGGTCATAGCCCACGAGGAGGCCGACGTGCGCCGCTACATGGGCGTCATCCTCTCCGGCGGCATCGCGAACCCGTGCTCGTGGACAAGTACATGCCCGGCACGGAGCTGGAGTGCGACGTCATCTCCGACGGCGAGCGCGTGCTCATCCCCGGCATCATGGAGCACGTCGAGCGCGCGGGCATCCACTCCGGCGACTCCATCGCCATCTATCCCCCGCGCAGCCTCTCGCCCGAGATGACGGAGCACGTCGCAGACTGCTCCCGCCGCCTCGCCCTCGCTCTCGGCACGCGCGGGCTCGTGAACATCCAGTACCTCATCTACGAGGGGAAGCTCTACGTCATAGAGGTGAACCCCCGCGCGTCGCGGACCATCCCCTATCTCAGCAAGGTCACGGGCGTCCACATGGTGGACATCGCCACGCGCGTCATGATGGGCGCCTCGCTGGAGGAGCTGGGCTGCCCGGACGGGCTGCTGCCGCCCTCGCCGGTCTACGGCGTGAAGGCGCCGGTCTTCTCCTTCGAGAAGCTGCCGGATGCTAACAGCCTGCTCGGCCCCGAGATGAAGTCCACGGGCGAGGTGCTGGGCGTGGGCCGTACGCTGAAGGAGGCCATCTACAAGGCCATGTGCGCGGCGGGCTACAGCTTTTTGAGCGCGCCGGGCGGCGCGAGGCGCGGCGTGCTGCTGAGCGTCGAGAACCGCCAGCTGGGCGAGATCGAAGCCCTGGTCCGAAAGCTGGACGCCGAGGGCCTGCACATGTTCGCCACGCCCGACACGGCGAACGCCATCAAGGCCCTGGGCTGCTACGCCTTCGACATCGGCGCCGTCAGCCGCACGGCGGACCTCGGCGGCCTGCTGGAGCGCGCTGGCATCGGCCTCGTCATCTACTCCGGCGCCCTGCACGACGACACGATGGGCGACTACATCGAGCTGCACCGCCAGGCCATCCGCCGCGGCATCCTGTGCATCACGAGCCTTGACACGGCCCTCGCCGCCGCGAGCCTGCTCTGCGAGCACATGAGCCCGGACACGACGGAGCTCATGGATATCGGCACCGTTGGCCGCCTGCACGAGGGCTGAGGGCTTGACAAAGCCGCGAGCCTGGATATACTGTAAGCACGGCAAAGCCGAATCCAGTGACAGACGGAGGACGTCAGTATGATAGTCACGACTACCAATTCCATAGAGGGCAGCCCCATCCGCGAGTACCGCGGCATCGTCTTCGGCGAGGTCATAACGGGCATAAACGTATTCAAGGACATAGGCGCGGGCCTCCGCAACTTCTTCGGCGGCCGCAGCGCCGGCTACGAGGAGGAGCTCCAGAACGCGCGCAACGAGGCGCTGGACGAGATGTGCCGCAGGGCAGAGCGCACCGGCGCCAACGCCGTCGTCGGCGTGGACATCGACTACGAGGTCCTGGGTACCGATAACGGCATGCTCATGGTCAGCGCCTCCGGCACCGCCGTGGTCGTCTGAAGGCCGCAGCAAGCAAAAAAACCGCAGCGCCCCGTTTAAGGGGGCGCTGCGGTTTCCTGTTTTCGGGCCTCATTCCGCGCCGGTGAGCTGTACGACGGTCATCTCGTGGCCCACGGCGGGCAGAAATTTTTCGACGAGCTCGCGCGTCACGAGCTTCAGGCTTGAGGTGTTGATGCAGGGGTGGCAGCCGAAGAATTCGCCGGCCAGCACGTCCTCGTCCACCAGGAGCCGCACCCGGCCCTCGGGGTCGTTCATGAGCCCCATGACGGATGCGGAGCCGGGGCTGACGCCCAAAAGCTCCTCCATCTCCTCGCCCGTGCCGAAGGAGAGGCGGGAGGAATTTATCTGCTTTGAGAGCTCCTTCGTCTTGAAGGGCTTGTCGCCGGGCATGAGCAGCAGATAGAAGCTCGTGCGCTGGCGGTTGCAGAGGAAGAGGTTCTTGCAGATGAGGACGCCGAGCACGGCGTCTATCTCGTTGCAGGCCTCCATATTGCCGGCGGGCCTGTCGGCGTGGTCGGTGCGCCAGTAGGTCATGCCCAGGCTGTCCAGCAGGTCGTAGGTGCGCTTTTCGCGCTCAAGCCGCCCGGAGCAGTCCTCGGGGCGGCCCTTGAAAAGTTCCATTTTAATGGGGCCTCCGTTTTATCAGTTTTCTTCAGTCTCGCCCGGCTCGGGCCCGCTGCGCTTTACGAGCACCCGGTCCACCCGCAGGCCGTCCATGGCCAGCACCGTGACCTCCAGGTCCTCGTAGCGGAAGCTGTCCCCCTCCCCGGGGAAGCCGCCGAAGCGCTCCAGCGTCCAGCCGCCGACGGTGTCGGATTCGCAGTCGAAGCTCTCCTCCGACAGGCCGAGCAGCTCCAGGAAGTCGGAGATGGACATGTCGCCGTCCAGCTCGTATTCGCCCTCGGCCTTCTCGACGACCTCGCTCTCGACCTCGTCCGTCTCGTCCCAGATGTCGCCGACTATCTCCTCCAGCACGTCCTCCATGGAGATGACGCCCAGGGTGCCGCCGTATTCGTCCGTCACAATGGCGAGGTGCTTCTTCGCGTGCCGCAGCTCCGAGAGCACCTGCGGGAGCTTTATCGTCTTGTAGACGTAGAGCGGCTCCATGAGCAGGGAGCGGATGTCGGGCCGCTCGTTTTCCGTCAGGGCCTTCAGGAAGTGGTTGAGGTAGAGGAAGCCGATGACATTGTCTATGCTGTCCTCGTACACGGGCAGGCGAGAGTGGGTGGAGTTCTCTATGACCTCCAGTATCTCCTCCCAGTCGTCGTCTATGTCAATGGCCTCGACGTCCACGCGCGCGGTCATGGCCTCGCTGGCGCTGACCTCGGAGAAGTCCAGGGCGGCCTGGAGGAGCTCCGAGCGGTTCTCGTCGAGCACCTCCTCGTCCTCGGCGGTCTCTATGATGGACTGCAGCTCCTCGACGGCGGCCTCGTCGTCCTCCTGCTGCTCCTCGCCCCTGAGCGGCAGGGTGAACAGGCGCACCAGGCCCACGACTATCCAGATGACCGGCATGAGGACGTAGGTGAGCAGCCTTATGGGGTAGGCGAAGACCGGCGCGATGCGGTTGGCGTTCTTCTTCGCGACGATCTTCGGCATGGTCTCGCCGAAGATCATGACGAGTATGGTCGTCACAACGGTGGAGAGCCAGGTCCAGTGGTCGCCGGCGATGAGGATGACGACGACAGAGGCGATGGAGGAGGTCGCGATGTTCACGAGGTTGTTGCCTATGAGTATGGCCGAGAGCGAGTCGTCGAACCTGTCCATGACCTTGAGGGCGATCCTGGCCCCGCGGGAGCCGCCCTCGGCGGCGGACTCCAGCCGCATGCGGTTGGCCGAGGAGAAGCACATCTCCGAGGCCGAGAAAAAGGCCGACAGGCAGATGAGGACTATGTAGGCGGCTATGTATCCGCTCATTTCTCCCCGCCCCCTTCCCCGGGAGCCGGGAGCGCCCGGCATACCAGCTTCACTATGCGGTTCTGGTGCATCTCCGAGACCGTGACGGCCAGCCCCTCGTATTCGAAGCTCTCCCGCTCGCGCGGGATGCGGTCGAACTGCTCGTAGGCCCATTCGCCCATCAGCTTGTGCTCCAGGTCCTCGTCCTCGTGCTCCGGCTCGAAATCCATGCGGTCGAAGACCTCTCCCACGGTGAGCGAGGCGTCCACCTCGTACCTGCCGCCGCCCAGGGGCACGAAGCTCTCCTCCACGACGTCGTCCTCGTCCCAGATCTCGCCCACGAGCTCCTCCAGGATGTCCTCCACGGTGACTATGCCCAGCGTGCCGCCGTAGCTGTCCGTGACGACGGCCATGTTCAGCTTCTTCTGGCTCATGACGGAGAGCAGCTCGTCTATCTTCATGCTGCGCGGGACGAAATAGGCCTCGTCCAGCAGGGCGCTCAGGCTGACGGAGGGGCCTTCTTTCAGATAGGCCCTTATGTACTTGCGTATCTGCAAAACGCCGACGATGTTGTCTATGCTGCCCTCGTACACGGGCAGGCGGGAGTGGCGCTGCTCCTTTATGAAGGCGAGCACCCGCTCGCTGTCCCACTCGGAGTTTATCGCCGCGACGTCCACGCGCGCCGTCAGCACCGTCTCGACGGAGAGGTCCGCAAACTGCAGCGCCGAGCTCATGAGCTCGCCCCGCTCCGGCTCAAGCGTACCCTCGTCCGTCATGTCCTCTATGATGTCGTAGAGCTCATCCTCCGTGACCGAGACCTCGGGGTCGCCGCGCGTGAGGTTCGAGGCGGCGTGGCCTATGGCCGTCAGCGCCGCGGACAGGGGGGAGAAGAGCGCCATGAAAAAAACGCAGGGAGCCCGCCGTCTGCAGGCACAGCCGCTCGCTGTATTTCTTCGCTATCGACTTGGGCAGCATCTCGCCCGCGAAAAAAACCACGGCCGTCGTGACTAAGGTGCCCGCTGTGACCGCCGAAATGCCCCATTTGCGCGTCACGAGCACCGTCACGATGGCCGCGACGGTTATGTGTACGATGTTGGTGCCTATGAGGACGGTGGTGATAGCCTTGTCGAAGTTATCCAAGACTAACAGCGCCCCCTTGGCCCTGTGATCCCCCTTGTCGAGCCTGGTCTTGAGGCGGATCCTGGAGACTGTTGCAAAAGCCGTCTCGGCGATGGCAAAATACATTGCAAAGCCGAGGAGGATGATGATCGCCGCTATTGACAATCGACTGCCTGTGTCCATTTAGGACTATCACTCCCATGTGATAAAGATTTCTTAAAATTATAGCACCCGTTCCGTATATTGTCAACGCGGGGGCCTATTTCACGACAACGTTCTCCCGGCCGAGCAGCTCCTCCAGCTCGCGCAGGAGGCTGTTTTTTATGACGCACTCGGCGCCCAGGCGGCGGCCGGTGTCGGCAAAGACGAGGATCATGCGCTCCCGGCCCGGGAACATCTCGCACAGCAGCTCTATGCGGCGCATGAGGCGCGGATCGGCCGTGGGCAGGCGCAGCCAGAGCTTGCGCTCTTTCTTCGGAGGCTCGGAGGCGCCGGGCTCGTTGAGGTCCGAAAGGGGGCGGACGGTGTCCACCATGAGCTGGGGCTCCTTCTCGTCGCGCAGGGAGATGCGCCCGCGCACCAGGAGGGCGGCGTTCTCGCTTATATAGCCGCCGCTCTCGTCCAGGGTCCTCTGGAAGGCCAGCAGCTCCATGGCGCCGCTGTCGTCCTCAAACTGGATGTAGCACATGAGGCGGCCGTTTTTCGTCGTGCGCGTGCGGGAGGAGGCCACGATGCCGGCGAGGGTGACGTACTGCCCGTCCTGGAAGCGCTCCGGCCCCTCGGGGGAGGCGAAGTCGGACATGACCGCGCCTATGCTGACGGCCCCGGCGCGGCGCGCGGCCTCGCGGTAGTCGTCTATCGGGTGGCCGCTCAGGTACAGGCCCGTCGTCTCCCGCTCCATGGCCATGAGCTCCCGGCTCGAATACTCCGCCACGTCCGGCACAGGCACGGAGGAGGAGGCCCCGCCGGGCTCCCCGGCCTCGTCCAGGCCGAAGAGGTCCAGCTGCCCGTCTATGTTCCTGCGCCCGTCGGAGGCGATACATTCAAGCACGCCGTCCGTCATCTGCATGAGCGCCTTGCGGCGGCAGCCCAGGCTGTCGAAGGCCCCGGCCTTTATGAGGCTTTCCACCGCGCGGCGGTTGAGCTCCTTGCCCGACATGCGGCGGCAGAACTCCTCAAAGCCCGTGAAAGGCCCGTTTTCCGCCCGCTCCTGCATCAGCAGCTGGATGAAGCGCTCGCCTATGTTCTTGATGGCCACGAGGCCGAAGCGGATATTCCCGCCCACGACCGTGAAGCGCGCGTCCGACTCATTCACGTCCGGGGGCAGGACCTTGATGCCCATCTCCCGGCACTCCGTGATATACTCGGCCACCTTGGCGCTGGAGTCCAGGACGCTTGTCAGCAGGGCGGCCATGTACTCGCAGGGCCAGTGGCATTTCATATAGGCCGTGCGGTAGGCTACGACGGCGTAGGCCACGGCGTGGGCCTTGTTGAAGGCGTAGCTGGCAAAGTCGAGTATCTCGTCGTAGATGCTGTTGGCCGTGGCCTCGTCCACGCCGTTTTTGACGCAGCCGGGGATGCCGCGCGCCTCGTCGCCGTGTATGAAGGCGCGGCGCTCCGCGTCTATGACCTCGTGCTTCTTTTTCGACATGGCGCGGCGTATCATGTCCGCCTGGCCCAGCGAGAAGCCCGCGAGACGCCGGAATATCTCTATGACCTGTTCCTGATATACTATGCAGCCGTAGGTGACGGAAAGTATCGGCTCCAGCATCGGGTGCTTGTAGCTTATCTTCTCCGGCTGCGCCGAGCAGGCGAGAAAGCGGGGGATGCTGTCCATCGGCCCCGGGCGGTAGAGGGCGATGACGGCGGTGATGTCCTCTATGCTCTTCGGCTTCAGGCCCGTGCACACGGCGGTGATGCCCGTCGATTCCAGCTGGAATACGCCCTCGGTCTTGCCCGCAGAGAGCATGGCGAAGGTGTCCGCATCGTCCTCCGGCACGGAGGCGACGTCGAAGTCCGGCTGCCGCCGGCGCGCCAGCTCCGCCGCGTCCTCCAGCACCGTCAGGTTCCGCAGGCCGAGAAAGTCCATCTTCAGAAGCCCCAGGTGCTCCAGCGTCGTCATCGTGTACTGGGTGACGATGCTCTCGTCGTTTTTCGCCAGCGGGACGTACTCATACACCGGCCGCTCCGTGATGACGACGCCCGCCGCGTGGGTCGAGGCGTGGCGCGGCATACCCTCCAGGGCCTTCGCCGTGTCTATGAGCGAGCGGAGCTTCTCGTCGCCGGAGTACATCTCCCGCAGCTGCTTCGAGAGCTTCATCGCCTCGTCGAGCGTCATGCCTATGGCAAAGGGCACCTGCTTTGCCACGGCGTCGCAGTCGGCGTAGCTGATGTTCAGCGCCCGGCCCGTGTCCCGTATGGCCGCGCGCGCGGCCATGGTTCCGAAGGTCACGATCTGCGCCACGTGGTCGGCGCCGTATTTGCGGTTTACATAATCTATGACCTCACCCCTGCGGCGGACGCAGAAGTCGATGTCTATATCCGGCATGGAGACGCGCTCCGGGTTCAGGAAGCGCTCGAAGTAGAGGCTGTATTTGATGGGGTCTATGTCCGTTATGCCCAGGCAGTAGGAGACGACGCTGCCCGCGGCGGAGCCGCGCCCGGGGCCGACGGGTATGCCCTGGCCCTTGGCGTAGCCGATGAAGTCCGAGACTATGAGGAAGTAGTCCACAAAGCCCATCTTGCCTATCATGTCGAGCTCGTAGGCGAGCTGGCGCCGCGCGTCCTCGCGGTCCGCGCCGTAGCGGCGCAGGAAGCCGGCCTCGCAGAGCTTTTTGAGGTAGGCGGCGCTGTCCGTCTCGCCCTCGGGCAGCTTGAAGCGGGGCAGGTGATAGCGCCCGAACTCGAAGTCGAAGCTGCACTTTTGGGCGATGAGGGCGGTGTTGTCCGCGGCCTCCTCCTGGCCGGGGAAGAGCGCGCGCATCTCCTCCTCGCTCTTGAGGTAGAACTCCTGCGTCTCGAAGCGCATGCGCTCGGCCTCGTCCACGGTCTTGCCGGTCTGGATGCACATGAGGACGTCCTGGTAGTAGGCGTCCTTTTTGTCGATATAGTGCGCGTCGTTCGTGAGGGCGAGGGGGATGCCGGTCTCTTCGTGCAGGCGGATGAGCCCGCGCGCGGCGGCGTCCTCGTCCGGGATGCCGTGGCGCTGAAGCTCAAGGTAGAAGTCCTCACCAAAGGCCTCACGCAGTTCCAGGGCCTTCCGCTTGGCCTCGTCGTAGCGGCCGGAGACTATCTTCTGCGGAATGTCGCCGGCCAGGCAGCCGGAGAGGCAGACAAGGCCCTCCGTGTGCCCGTAGAGCAGCGGCCAGTCGATGCGCGGCTTTATGTAGAAGCCCTCCACAAAGCCCATGGAGACGAGGTAGCAGAGGTTGCGGTAGCCCGTCTCGTTCTTGCACAGGAGGATGAGGTGGGTGTACTCCGAGTCCACGCCGTGCTCCCTGTCCGTGCGCCCGCGCGGGGCGACGTAGACCTCGCAGCCGATGACGGGCTTCACGCCCTCTTTCACGCAGGCCTCATAGAAGGCGACGGCGCCGTACATGACGCCGTGGTCGGTGATGGCGAGGCTCGTGAAGCCGAGCTCCTTGGCGCGCCTGGCCAGGGCCTCCACGCGGCAGGCGCCGTCGAGCAAACTGTATTCCGTGTGTACATGCAGATGGGCAAAGGCCATGGCTCAGTCCTCCTTTGCGATGCCCCGGCCGAGTTCCGTGAGCTTTTTGAGCCTGTGGCTGAGGCAGGATTTCGTCACCGGGGGGTACGAGAGCTGCGCGAGGTCCGCGAGGCTGGCCTCGGGGTTGGCGATGCGCAGCAGCGCGGCCTGCTGCAGGCCCTCCGGCAGGCCGTCGAGGCCGTATTCGCGCTCCACGGCGCGTATGGCGGACAGCTGGGCCTGCGCGGCGGCGACGGTCTTGTCCGCGTTCGCGGTGTCGCAGTTTACCTTGCGGTTTATCTCGTTGCGCATGTCCCGCTCCACCTTGGCGGAGATGACGTCCAGCGCCGCCACGGGCGCGCCCACGGCGGTGAGAAAGTCGGCTATCGTCTCGGACTGCTTGAGATAGCTCAGGCAGTTTGCCCCGCGCCGGGCCTGTCCGGGCTCGAAGCCCAGCTCAAAGAGCAGGGAGCTCAGCTCCCGGCTGACGCTGGCGTGGGTGGTGGCGAGCTCCAGGTGGAAGCTCTTGGCCGGGTCCGTCACGCTGCCCCCCGCGAGGAAGGCGCCGCGCACGAAGGAGGCCCGGCAGCAGTCGTTTTCGAGCACGCCCAGATTTATGTGCAGGCTCAGCGTCTCCGCAGGCTCCATGCCGAAGGCGCGGTAGATGGAGGCTATCTTCTCCGTATCCGAGACGGAAAAGCGGCTCTTGCCCGCGCGGCCGGCGGCCGGGGTCTCGTCGAAGCCGAGGTTGAAGGCGCGGCGGAAGAGCCGGGGCAGGCGCTCGGCAAAATCCTCGCTGGCCGTGACTATCCTGAGCTCCCGGCTCGAAAACTGGCTGCAATACAGCAGCACGCCGTAGGCCTCCGCCACGGCGCAGCAGCGCTTTTTTATGGGCACACGGCAGAGCTCCGCCTTCGCCCTGGCTGAAAAGGTCACCTTTTCCCGCCTCCCTTCCTGCCCGGCCTCTCAGCCGTAGACCCGCGTGTGGGATTTCTCGCGGTAGAGCCGCAGCAGTTCCCGGGCCAGGTCCTCCGGCTCGTGCCGCACATAGCCCGAGGCCCAGCCGGCCACGGGCGCGCGCAAGAGGCCAACGCCCAGGGCCGATACGGCCTCCTCGTCCACGCGGACGGGCTCCGCGCCCTCCGCGCCGTAGCGCTCCAGCAGCCGCTCAGGGATGGGCCTGTCGTTTGCCAGGCACCAGTCGAACAGCCGCTCGCCCGAATTTGAAAACAGCGCCCCGATGTGGTCCGAGGCCGTGTAGCCCTCCGTCTCGCCGTCCTGGGTCATGACGTTCAGGACGTAGACCTTGAAGGCGTCCGAGGCCGCCACGGCGGCGGCCACGCCCTCGGTCAGCAGGTTCGGCATGATGCTCGTGTACAGGCTCCCGGGGCCTAAAACTATCATATCCGCCGCCTCTATGGCCTCCAGCACCTGGGGCAGGGCCGCGGGCCGCTCCGGGATGAGCCGCACGCGCCGGATGCGCGCGTCCCGGGCCTTCTTGGCGTCGGCTATGTGCGACTCGCCCGTGACCTCGCTGCCGTCGTCGAATTCCGCGGCGAGGTAGACGTTCTCGTTAGTGACGGGCAGGACCCGGCCCGTGATGGCCAGGACCTCGCTCATCTTGCGCACGGCCTCGTCGAAGGTCTCCGACATGCCGTTGAGCGCGGCGAGAAAGAGGTTGCCGAAGCTCTGGCCCCTGAGGCTGCCCTCGGTGAAGCGGTAGGCCAGGAGCTTTTCCATCGTCGGCTCCGTGTTCGCCAGGGCCTGGATGCAGTTGCGCACGTCGCCCGGGGGCGGCATGCCCAGGTCCTGCCTCAGCATGCCCGAGCCGCCGCCGTCGTCCGCCACGGTGACGACGGCCGTTATGTTCTCCGACTGCCGCTTCAGGCCCCGGAGCATGGTCGATAGCCCCGTGCCGCCGCCTATGACGACGATGCGCGGGTCGGCCTCGCGTCTGCGTCTGCTCATGTACTCACCCCTTTTCAAGGTCGCGGAAGCTCCGCGCGGCGGGGATGCCCGCCTCCTCCAGACTGTCCGCCAGCGCGCAGGCGACGGCTACGCTCCTGTGCCGCCCGCCCGTGCAGCCTATGGCTATGTTCAGGTTGTATTTGCCCTCCTCCAGATAGAGCGGCATGAGGAAGCGTAGCAGCTCCTCCAGCTTCTCCAGAAAACGCCGCGCGTCCCCGCAGCCGAGCACGAAGTCCGACACCGGCTTGTCAAGGCCCGAGAGGCCCCGGAGCTCCTCGACGTAGAAGGGGTTCGGCAGAAAGCGCACGTCGAAGACGAGGTCCGCGTCCATGGGCAGGCCGTATTTGTAGCCGAAGGCCGTCACCGTGACGGCAAGGCGCCGCGCGCCGGCCCCGCCCGGCAGCAGAGCCGCGATGCGCGCCTGGAGCATCGCCGTTGTGAGGCCCGTGGTGTTGATGATGTAGTCCGCCCGCTCCCTGAGCGGCGCGAGGGCCGCCACTTCAAGGCGCACGGCCTCCTCGATGGAGCCGCCCGCGAGCATGGGATGCGGCCGGCGCGAGCTCTTGTAGCGGCGCACGATGGTGGGCATGTCCGCCTCAACGAAGAGTATCCTGTACTCCAGGCCCTGCTCCCAGAGCCTGTCCAGGGCCTCGATGAGGCCCGAGATGCTCTCCCTCTCGCGCACGTCCGTGACAAGGGCCACGCGCTCGTAGCGCCCGCGCGTCGCAAGGCAGAGCTCCGCAAAGCGCGGCAGCAGCGCCACGGGCATGTTGTCCACGCAGTAGTAGTCCATGTCTTCGAGTATGTCCGCCGCGAGGCTCTTGCCCGCGCCGGACATGCCGGAAATTATGAGAAATTCCATCCCTTAACCCTTCAAGATCCTGACCTCCGGCTCCAGCCGGATGCCGCTTTTTTCAAAGACCGTCTTTTCTATGTGCGCCATGAGGCGCAGCACGTCCTCAAACGTGGCCCCGCCGCGGTTCACGACGAAGCCCGCGTGCTTTTCCGAGACCTGCGCCCCGCCTATGGCGAAGCCCTTGAGCCCCGCCTGGTCTATGAGCGCGGCCGCGTATCCTCCGGCAGGCCGCTTGAAGGTGCTGCCCGCCGAGGGCAGGTCGAGCGGCTGGGAGGCGCGGCGCTTTTCCATGAGCTCCCGCATCCGGGCGCGGATATCCTCCGGCTGCGCGGGCGTGAGCTTCAGCGTCGCCGCGGTGACGAGCGCCCCCGAGCCCTCAAGCGCGCTGTGGCGGTAGCTGAGCTCAAGCTCCTGCGCGGGGACCTCTCTCACCGTGCCGTCCGGCAGCGCGAGCTCGGCGCTCTGGAGCACGTCTTTCATCTCGCCCCCGTAGGCGCCCGCGTTCATGAACACGGCCCCGCCGAGCGAGCCGGGTATGCCGTGGGCAAACTCCAGGCCCGAGAGCCCGGCGTCGGCCGCGAACACGGCGAGCTTCGCGAGCGAGATGCCCGCCCCGGCCCTGACGCGGTCCCCGGGCAGCAGCCCGGCCTCGGATATGGCCTCGCCCAGCCGCACGACAACGGCGTCCAGCCCCCCGTCCGCGACGAGGAGGTTCGTGCCCTTGCCCATGAGCTCCACGGGCGCGCCGCGCTCCCTCAGAAAGCGCAGCAGCGCCGCGGCCTGCGCGCCCGAGGCCGGGCAGGCCATGAGCCGCGCCGGGCCGCCTATGCGGAAGGAGCAGTGCGCGGCCATGGGCTCGTTCTCGTGCAGCTCCAGCCCCGGCAGGGCGGAGCGCAGCTCCTTTATGAGTGTGTCGGTAACTCGCAAGGCTCAGTACCTCCAGCCGTTGTCCACCAGCTTGTCGTGTTCCTGGGCCAGCGCCACGGCGGCGTTGTAGCCCATCTTCTTCTGCCTGTTGTTCATGGCCGCCAGCTCCAGGATGACGGCGAGGTTCCGCCCGGGCCGGACGGGGATGGTCACGCTCGGGACGTTCACGCCCAGGATGCTGGTGTACTCCGTCTCAAGGCCCAGCCTGTCGTAGGCCTTGTCGTCGTCCCAGAGCTCGAAGTTCACGACGAGGTCCACGTTCGACTCCGGCTTCACCGCGCCGACGCCGAAGATGTGCCGCGCGTTTATGACGCCTATGCCGCGCAGCTCCATGTAGTAGCGTATGAGCGCGGGGGCCGTCCCTATGAGCGTCTCGCGCGAGATGCGGCGTATCTCCACGGCGTCGTCCGCGATGAGGCGGTGGCCGCGCTTGATCAGCTCCAGCGCCGTCTCGCTCTTGCCGACGCCGGAGTCGCCCATGATGAGCAGGCCCTCGCCGTATATCTCCACGAGCACGCCGTGCAGGGTGACGCGCGGGGCCATGGCGTTGCGCAGCATGCTGATTAGGTCGGCCATGAAGGTGGAGGTGTCCTCCTTCGTTGCGAGCAGGTTGCGGTCGTATTTTTCGGCCAGCTCCACGCACTCACGCAGGGGCTGGGTGTCGTGGCAGAGGATGAGCGCGGCGATGTCGAAGCGCATGAACTGCTCCAGCGCGGCGAGCCTCGCCTGGTCGCCCAGGGTCTGCAGATATGTGCTCTCGACGCGGCCTATGAGCTGGAGCCGCTTGGGGTCAAAATAGTCGTAAAAGCCCGCCAGCTGGAGGGCGGGGCGGTTGACGTCCGCGGTGTAGACCCGCGCGCTGTCAAAGTCCTTCGCGGCGTGCAGGACGGTGAGGCCCTGCTCCTCGACTATGCTCTTCAGGCTGACGGAATATTCCTCGCGCACCATTGTGACGCAGCCCCCTTCTGAAATCTATACGACCATTTTAACCACATAGCCCACGTTTGGCAAATACTTTATGAATAAACCCGCAGAATGTGAAAATTCAGCTTGCATTTGCGGGGGGCTTCTGCTATTATAGATAAGCTCGTCAATGATTTCTAAGAGAACGGAGGTGCTTCATACATGGCGAAGTGTGAATTCTGCGGCAAGGACATGGCCTTCGCATCAAGGTCAGCCACTCTCACAGGCGCTCCAACCGCACCTGGAAGCCCAACGTCAAGCGCGTCAAGGCCATAGTAGACGGAAGCCCCAAGCACGTCTACGCCTGCACCCGCTGCCTCCGCAGCGGAAAGGTGACCCGCGCCGTCTGAGCGCAGTGAAAACGCCCGAAACAAGGCTCGCCTGCCGGCGGGCCTTTTTCGTATCCCCAAAAAATCGCCGGCCCGCCGTCCGTGGAGGACGGCGGGCCTTTTTGCGGCTCGGTACAGTATGAAAAACGGCCTCTTCTCCGCCGCCGGCGGGAGGGGGACTGCTGGAGGTCCACGAGTATGATGTCGCTGCCCAGGCGCGAGATGCTCGACCAGGGGATGACGTAGTCGTCCTCCCGGCCCAGCAGGCCCCCCGCCCGGCCCTGGCCGGGGACTATGATGGCGAGTATTTTCCCGTCGCAGGGCTCGTATTCCGCGTCGCAGACGTAGCCGAGCCGCTGGCCGCTGTGCAGGTCTATGACCTCCTTGCAGCGCAGTTCAGAGAACAGACAGGCCATGTTCCATACCCCCTCGCCTGAGCATATGCGCCGGGCGGGGCGGAAAATGCCTCCGGGCCCTCACTGGGCGAAGATATTCTTCTTTATCTGCGCTATGGCGTTTTTCTCCAGGCGGGAGACCTGGGCCTGGGAGATGTGGATCTCGTCCGCGACCTCCATCTGGGTCTTGCCGTCGTAATAGCGCAGGGCGAGGATGCGCTTTTCGCGCTCGCCCAGGGCGGAGATGGCGTCGGAGAGGGCCAGGCGTTCGAGCCAGCTCTCGTCCGTGTCCCGGTCGTCGCGGATCTGGTCCATGACGCAGACGCTCTCGCCCGCGTCGGAATACACGGGCTCGAAGAGAGAGACAGGGTCCGAGATGGCGTCCAGGGAGAAGACCACCTCCTCCCTCCGGATGCCGAGGGCGGAGGCTATCTCCTCCGTCGTGGGCTCGCGGCCCGTCTCGGCGGTGAGCTTTTCGCGGGCCTGGAGCACGCGGTAGGCCGTGTCACGCATGGAGCGCGAGACGCGCACGGAGCTGTTGTCCCGCAGGTAGCGGCGGATCTCGCCCGCTATCATCGGCACGCCGTAGGTGGAAAAGCGCACGTTCTGGCTGACGTCGAAGTTGTCTATGGCCTTTATTAGCCCGATGCAGCCGACCTGGAAGAGGTCGTCCACATTTTCGCCCCGGCCGGAGAACTTCTGGATGACCGAGAGCACAAGGCGCAGGTTCCCGCTTATGAGCTCCTCCCGCGCGGCCTTGTCTCCGGCCTTGGCCCTCTCCAGCAGCGCCTGCGCCTCCTCGTTTTTCAGTACCGGGAGCCTGGAGGTGTTCACGCCGCAGATCTCGACCTTGCCCTGCAATAAAAAAACCCCTTTTCAGGAAAGTACAGCTAGTCTTTCCCGGAAGGGGCTTTTTGATTCAGCGCCTTGTCAGTTCAGGCCGGATGAGGTATAATCCGGGCATGGAAAATGATCGCAGGGAGGGCTCGGTATGAAGAAAATAGCGGCGCTATGCCTGGCTGCGGCGCTCTGCCTTGCGCCTGCATACGCGGCATCCGGCTTTTCAGATGTGCCGGAGGGCAGGTGGTACAGCGATGAGATCGCGGCGATGTCCGCCGCGGGCTATATAGACGGCTATGAGGACGGCACGTTCCGCCCTGAGGGAGAGGTGAGCGTGCCGGAGTTTGTGACCATCACCGCGCGCTGCCTGGGCCTGCCCACGGGCGCGCAGGACGGGCGCTGGGCGGGCGTGCAGCTCGAATACGCGCTCGAAAACGGCTGGCTCGACGCGCGGGAGCAGGCGGAGGGCGCCGTTTCCCGTCAGCTTGCGGCGAAGATCCTTGCCTGCGCCCTGGGCCTCGCTCCGGACGGCGAGGCGCCCTTCACGGACGCAGGGGACATCCTCGCGCCCTACGCCGGCTACGTGGCCGCGGCCTGGGGTGCGGAGCTCATGGAGGGTTTTGAGGACGGCAGTTTCCGCCCCGAAAAGGCGCTCAGCCGCGCCGAGGCCGCCGTGTTCATCTCCCGCGCCGTCCGAAGCTGCGGGCCGGAGCGGCTCACGGCCGCCCCGGACGGCACGCCCTTTGGCGTGAGCGTGGAGCTTGCGGGCTATGACAACCCCAACTTCCGCCTGATGCTCAGCGCCGGGCGCGCCACGGTGGTCATAGACAAGGCAGAGCTCTGGACGGACTACGCCGACCCCGGATCCCCGGACCCCGCCGAGGCCGCCGAGGGCCGTCGCCGCCAGGAGGTGCTGGAGGCCATGGGCAGGGAGCGCGAGATACCCGCGCCCGCTGTTGTGAGCGAGGTCTATGAGCTGCCCTGCACGAGCTGGTTTCCCGGCTCGGACGCCAACGCGCTCATCCGCACCGAGGACGGGGCCTGGTACTTCGTGGAGCTGAGCGGGCGCAATAACGGCTGCGTGCCGGAGCTCACGGAGCTCACGGCCCTGCGCGGCCTTGAAATCTCCTCCCTGCGCTGGTGCACGACCACACGGGAGGAGGACGGCGTCCTCGTCTGCGGGCAGGATTACCTTGTCGCCTCCCTGCCCGGCGGAGGAGAATTCGTCGCCTACGGCTATTAAATACGAGGAAAGGGAAAACGCCCCCGAGAGGGGGCGTTTTTGCTTTACAGGAAGAGCTCCGGTTCCTTGCGCTCAGAGCAGCTCTTTTTGAGGCCGGCCTTCGCGGCGGCGAGCATAACGGGGTTGAGGCTGCGGGCAAAATGGGGACAGACGGCGACGCAGCGCATGCAGGTGATGCACTTGTCCTTGTCGGTCTTCGCAGGGTCCGAGGCCGGGATGGCCCCGACAGGACACTCGGCGGCGCATTTGCCGCACTTGCCGCACTTTATCCGGCTGGCAGCCGGGTGCAGCGGCACGCCGTCGTATTTGCGGAATACGAGATTGCCGGGGACGATGGCCGTGGGCAGGCTGCCCGTGGAGGCGGCATAGTCCAGCCTCTCGCGGATGCGGCGGACGAACTCGTCCATTTTGAGGAAGTCCGCGGCGTCGGGGCGGCCTGCGCCGAACTCGGGCGCTATCGAGTGCCGAGCGATGAAGGCTGCGGCTGCCATGACCTTGAAGCCGCGCTCCTCGGCAAGGCCCCTCAGCTCCAGCAGCGCGTCCTCATAGGCGCGGTTGCCGTACACCGCGACGATGGCTGCGGGCGTGCCCTCAGCGCGCACGTGGGAGAGCCGCTCCGCCGTCGGGGACGGCACTCGCCCGCCGAAAACCGGCACGGCGATGACGACAAAATCCTCCGGCCCGAAGGCGAGCTCACGCCCGGACGAGGTGACGTCCAGAAACTCCGCCGCATCGCACAGGCCGGAGGCTATGTGCTCTGCTATCTTCTTCGTTCCGCCCGTGGGCGAGAAATAAAGTGCAGACGACTTTTTTATATTCATGCCGAAGACCTCCTTTTTTCCGATTTTACAATAGCCGCGCCGCCATTGCAATAGCATGAGGAATGTGGTAAAATCCATTAGTTAAACAAAGTTGGCCAAACATATTTTCAGAACGGAGGCAAGCCTTGAAAAAGACCCTTTCACTTGTCATCTGCTGCGCCCTGCTGCTCGGCCTGCTCTCGGGCTGCGGGGATATAAGCATACCCTTCATCGGCGGCGGGGAGGACCACGTGAAGCAGAACTCCCTGCCCGCGGCTGAGGTCTCCCTCAGCTCGGTGAACGCCGCTGAAAACGAGCTGCGCGCAGCCGTGCTCTACGACGGCAGCGCCGGCACCGGCTACTGGGAGGACACCTACTCCCGGCTCTGCCAGCCCTTGCTGCTAGGCCTCGAGGCCGAGGCCGTGGACGTCTCGGGCGAGTACAGCCTGGAGGACTACGACCTGCTCTACCCGGATGAGAGCATCATCGGCTCCGAAAAGGCCGAGAGCCTCAAGGATGAGATAACCGCCTTTGCCGAGGCGGGCGGCGGGGTTTTCCTCACGAACGGTTTCTACGACTTCTTCGACAAGGATCTCATCGGCGCCAAGAGCTTCCACGAGGTGGAGGACTACCCCTACCTTATGGACTACCCGGAGGTAGACGACGACCTCGCGGAGTTGCAGGAGATAACCCGCGACTTCTACACCCTCTACGAGGCCTACACCGACTTCCCCGAGCTTGAGGGCCTGGAGCGCGGCATGGCTCTGAAACCCTCCACCGCCGTCGCCCTGTGCACCCGCGTGGGCTACGCGCTCTCCACCATGAACATGTACGGCGAGGGCTACGTCTTTTTCGCCTCGGGCCTTCTGCCGAACCCATACTGCATCAGCGGCACCATGCTGGAGCAGCGGGACGACGGGCAGCGCTACCTCTCCGACACGGCCATGAGCGCCGCGCGCCTTCTGGAGAACGCCTTCGCTTCCTTCTACATGAAGCGCACCGTGGGCTATTCCGTCTGGCGCGTCTACGGCTCCTTCGGCAGCCCGGCCATGAGCTGGGAGCTGCACTTCGAGGAGCTCGGCGGCTTTGCCGACGGCTCCGGCGTAGCCTTCGCGGAGCTCTGCAAGGAGTACGGCCAGATCCCCTCCTACACCCTGGTTCGGAACAGCTACACCTGGTTTGAGAGGGTGGAGACCGTCTCCAGCCTGCTGGGGCAGGAGGGCGGCCAGCTCAGGTTTTCCATGGAGCTCAACGAGAACGCCTACTCCTCCGGCGCGCACGTCGCCGCAGGGGACAGGTGGCTGACGCTCGCCTCCATTGAGGACGGCGGCAGCTATTTTGAGGACTACCCCGAGTTCGAGCTGCGCGCCTACCCGGACGTATATGACCTCGACGGGGACGGCAATCCCGACATCGTCTGCGGCTCCTCCGACGGGCGGCTGTACTTCTACCGGGGCCTCGGCTACAAGTCCCGCCTGCTCACGGAGGAGGCCGCGCCCCTGACGGACTCCGAGGGGCGGCAGCTTTCCGTCTCCGGCTACTCCGCGCCCGTCGTCTGCGACTTCGACGGCGACGGCGAGGCGGACATCCTCTGCGGCGCGCAGGACGGCAAGGTCTATCTCTTCCGCGGCTTGGGCGAGCTCACTTTCGAGGCGGGCGTTGTGGTCGCGGACACGGGTATAGAAGGCCAGGTCTTCCCCGACTGGGGCGACCTCAACGGCGACGGCGTGGACGACCTCGTCTGCGGCTCGAACTCCGGCAAGCTCCTCGTGCTCTACGGTACGGAGAGCGGCCTGCCCGAGAGCGGCTTCACGGAGCTCAGTGTGTTCGGCGTGGACGGGGACTGGCTCTGCCCGCGCATATACGACATAAACGGCGACGGCATCCAGGATCTGCTGCTCGGCACCTTCGACGGCTACGTCGCGAAGCTGCTGAACCAGGGCGTCGGCGGCTTTGCCTCTGCGGGCTTCATAGAGCTCGACGAAATGAACTACAAGGGCAACTACAACGCCAAGTTCGGCAGCAACTGCGTGCCGGTCGTCGCGGACATAAACGGCGACGGCATAGACGACCTTATCTGCGGCAGCCTTGAGTACGGCGCTTCCTACCCGATCGACAGCGAGTACTTCCCCTACAAGAGCGAGCTCATGGAGCAGATAAAATACTTCCGCGACAACTATATCTACGTCGGCGCGCATTTCTACACGACGGCCTACTCCTCCGCGGAGCGGGAGGCCTACGAGCTGCAGCGGCACCTTGAGTCCCTCAAGCTCTACGGGGTGGTCTCGGACAAGCTGGGCGCGAACCAGCACACCTGGTACACCAGCAGCCTCAGCCAGACGCAGACCTTCCTCTCGCTGTGGAAGGCGGGCTTCCTCTGGAATACGGGCTACGCCGCGCCCGGCGACCTCGACCCCTACCCCCAGGCCAGCGCGCGCAACGTCATAAGCCTGCCCTTTTTCCTCACCCAGGACGGGAAGTGGACGCTCCTGCTGCAGAACTGCTGCACGATGCTCTATGGCTATGACGAGTGGACGGACATCTCCGCGCGCTACGGCATGCCCATGTGCGTCTACTACCACTGCGACTTCACCGCCCAGGACGACACCGAGGCGATAGCGAGCATAGAGCAGGTCCAGGCCTTCCGCGAGAAGTTCGGCTACAGCTTCGTCATGGAGAACCAGCTGGCCTCCGCCTGCGCCGCGGCGATAAACCTCTCGCTCGACATCGTGGGCAACAGCGAGGAAAACTTCGACATCGAGCTTGTGGGCTCCGGACTGTCGAACACCTTCCTGCTCTACTCCGGCAACTACCAGATAAGCACCGGAGTGCGCCTGAGCCTCGGCACGGCGCTGCAGGGCCGGGACATCCGCACGGACGCCGACGTCTGGCACAGGGACGGCAGCGACCTCTATATCGGCCTCAACCGCCCTGTGCGCGTATATGAGGCCGCCGAGGGCGCGGCTGAGGAGGCGGCCCACATCGAGCGCGTGAACCTGCCCGCCACCATCTCCACCCACGAGGGCGGGGCCTCGGTCAGCTTCCTATCGAACGGCTATATGGAGGTCGAAACCTCCGCACCCGCAACCACCCAGTCCTCGGGCTGGACGGCGAAGGAGCTTGAGGACGGCGGCACCCTCTTCTACAAATACGGCGCGGCGAGCGCGCTCATCATAAGCTACGGGGAGTGAGAGCATGAATTCAGCCATATGCCTGCTGGAGCGGGCGGCGGGGCTCTGGGGTGAGCGCTGCGCCCTGGCGGACGAGGCGGAGAGCCTCAGCTATGCCGAGCTGAGGGCGCGCTCCCGCCGCGCGGCGAGCGGCCTGCTGCGCCGCAGCGGCGGCCGCGCGCCGGTCATGGTCTGGCTGCCGAAGAGCGCAGCCATGGTCGAGGGCTTCTGCGCCGCGCTCTACGCGGGCCGGCCTTATGTGCCGACGGACTCCGCCGCGCCCGTGGAGCGGCTGCGGAAGATAATCTCGAACCTCGGCCCCTCCGCCATAGTCACGAACGCGGAGCTGGCCGCGAAGCTCGGGGACCTCGACACCGGCGGCGCGCCCGTGCTGCTGCTTGAGGAGCTCGAACGCGAGCCGGAGGACGCCGCAGCCGTGGACGCCGCCGTCGCGGACGTCACGGATTCGGAGCCGGTGTATGTCATGTACACCTCCGGCTCCACCGGCGAGCCCAAGGGCGTCACCATCCCGCACCGGGGCGTGCTGCTCTTCGCCCGCTGGGCGGAGGAGACATTCGGCTGGGGCCCGGAGACGGTCATCGCGAACCAGGCCCCGCTCTACTTCGACGTCTCGGTCATGGACGTCTACGGCGCGATGCGCTGCGGGGGGAAGCTCATCCTGACGCCCGAGGTGCTCTTCCGCTTCCCGGTGAAGCTGCCGGAGTTCCTGCGGGAGAACGGGGTCACGAGCATCTACTGGGTGCCGACGGTGATGATAAACATTGCCAACTCCGGCGTACTGGAGAGCGTGGAGCTGCCGGAGCTCAGGAGCGTCGCCTTCGCGGGGGAGGTAATGCCAAATTTGCAGTTGAACATATGGCGGCGCGCGCTGCCGGGGCGCATCTTTGCAAACCTCTACGGCCCGACGGAGACGGACGTCTGCACGGCCTACGTTGTGGACCGGGAGTTTTCGGACACGGAGCCCCTGCCCATAGGGAAGCCCCTGCCGGACATGCGCGTGCTGCTCATAGGCGAGGACGGCCGGCCGGTGCCGCGCGGCGAGACGGGCGAGATCTGCGTCGCGGGCTCGGGCGTGAACATAGGCTACTGGAACCAGCCGGAGCTCACTGAGCGGGCCTTTTACGTGAACCCAGAGGGCCTGCCCTACGCGCCGAGGTACTACCGCACGGGCGACCTCGGCTGGTACAACGAGCGGGGCGAGCTGATGTTTGCAGGGCGGCGCGACGGGCAGATAAAGCTGCGCGGCAACCGCATAGAGCTGGGCGAGATCGAAAACGCGGCCCGCATGGTGGAAGGCACTGAGAACGTCTGCGCGCTCTTTGATGCCGTGAAGCAGGAGATAGTGCTTTTTGTCGAGACGCGCGGCACCCTGCCTTTGAGGCAATACAATCGTGAGCTGAAGAAATACATCCCTGCCTATATGCTGCCGCACCGCCTGGTGACGATGGAGAAGCTGCCGCACAATGCCAACGATAAGATAGACCGTGTGGCGCTGAAAAAGCTGTTGGCGGAGTGAAGTTGCGGCTCGCGGAACGCTCTTGCGCAGCCTCCTGTAGGGGCGGGGTTCAGGAACTCGCCTATATGTTTGCGGAAAATTTTTAGGTTGGTGCTGCCAGTTCCACCCCATTTCTTTGGTCTTGCCCAAAGAAACGGGGTGGAGCCCCAAAGAAAAACGCCTTTGGGGTGGTGGCGCCCCCGTGAGGTTTCGGGACCCACCCGCCTCTCCCACTCGCGTGGGAGGTGCCACTCGGCCGCTAAGGTGTCCGCTTCGCGGAC
>ENA-OQCL01000134-OQCL01000134.1-human-gut-metagenome-genome-assembly--contig:-NODE-134-length-40444-cov-6.063298_pt1 | contig 40444 bp, 41 predicted proteins | sample MGYA00242502_ERZ504586 | MGnify/ENA primary metagenome ERZ504586 (study PRJEB26092, sample SAMD00036316) | human gut metagenome | host: Homo sapiens | study: EMG produced TPA metagenomics assembly of... | reverse complement strand
GCGCTCTACGAGGACAGGGAGAACATCCCCAACATGCGCATCGTCTGGGGCCGCAATCTCCCCATGCGGCACTTCCACGCCTTCCTCGAACCCTACGACAACTAAGCGCGATCCACCTCCTTCCCCCTCTGTACGCCGCGGCGAAAGCTGCGGCGGGGAATCCCCGGCACAGCGAAGGGAGCCTGTCCCCCCCAGAGCAGGCCCCCTTTGTCCGGGGGGTGCAAAAAAAGCGCCCCATCCCGCTCGGGATGGGCGCTGTGCGTTATTGCGTTTGAGCCTCACGGGCGTACATGATGAGCGCGGCGGCGGGGATCACGCTCCCGCATCACGTTGCCCTCGGCATATCTTGCCGGAAGCTGCGACGCTCACCTCGGCGCGCAGTTTAGGGCGTCGGCCTCAACATGCAAAGACCCGCAGTCTTTCGACTGCGGGCTGGAGCTGCTGCCCGGATTCGGACCGGGGACCTCATCCTTACCAATTATCGGCTATGCTGTTATAAGCTGTTCCATTTTCTCGTATCTGAGCGCAAAAAACTCAGTGTTTACAGGCGTTTCAGGGCATTGCCCTTGCGTTGCTTGCTGTAACGTGTTTTACCCTTATGTCGATACTTTTAGGGTGTAGGTCTATACTTCTGTCTATACTTCTGCGGCACGTGTTTTTCACGTGCCGCTTGTTTCATTCGTTCCCGGCCCTGAGCGCGTCGCGGACAGTCTGGCCTGCGCGGCGTATGCTCTCCTCATTGGCGTGAGCATACATCCGCAGCGTGACCGCCGTGTCGCTGTGGCCGAGGCGCTCGCTGACGGATACGACGTCCGCGCCGTTTGTTATCGCAAGGCTCGCGGAGGTGTGGCGCAGCTTGTGCGGGTGGAAGTCTGCGACGCCGTAGCGCTTGCCGAATTTCTTGAAGTACCTCGTCGGCGTCTGCGGGTGCATCGGTTCCGGGCTTCCGTCCTGAGTGAAGACGTATCTGCTCATACAGGCGGAGGCCTGCTCTGACCTGAGCTGCTTCAGCAGTGCGGCCGTATCTGCGCCTATGTCCACGACGCGAGCCTTGCCGCTTTTTGGGCGAGGCCTCGTAGACCCCTGCGCTGGGCGTGTACTGGAGATTGTGCCTGACCGTGACCGTCAAGGCGTTGAAGTCTACGTCTGACCAGTTCAGCCCGCAGGCCTCGCCGCGGCGTATTCCCGTGTCGGCCATGAGGGTGATATATGCCCTCCATTTGAGCGACTCTTCCTTCAGGCACTTCAGAATATAGCGCAGCTCGCCAACCGTGTACGCCTTTTCCGCTTCGTTCACTACGGCTTCGTCCTTGCTCGGCGCAGGGCGCCTGACCTTCAGCATGGGGGTTTATCTGTATGCTGTCATCGAGAAAGGCCATCTGAAACAGGCCATTGAGGATGTTATACAGCTTTATGCACGTCGCGTGAGACTTGCCCGTGCGCTGGAAATCGACCAGCTGCTTCGTCAGCATTGCAGGCGTTACCTCCGTCAGCAGTGCGTCCCCCAAGACGGGCAGTATATGCCTGTCAAGGAACATGCGATAGCTGGAGCGGGCATTTTCGGAGAGCGTGGTCTCCTTCGTCGGCATGTATACGCCGTCGGCGTACTGCCTCACGGTTTTGAGCTTTGCCGCCTCCGCCTGTTCCTCGGCCTCTTTGCGTCTAATGTCCGCGCGGGTGAGCACCTCGCCCCGGCTGCAAGCGAGCTCAAACGCTGCCGCCTGTTTGGCAAGCTCGCGCTCGGCAGCGCGCCTGCTCCAGCCGTCCGGCCAGTACCAGCGCGTGGTATACGGCGACTGCCCGCGCCCTCGCGAGACGGTGATTTTGAAAAACCTGCGGCCGTCCTTAGTCTCCATCAACTTCGTGCTCGCCATTCCGCTCTCTCCCTTCCAGCGCTTCAATGTCGGCTGCGGCTTTTATGAGCCGCAGTTTGTTTTTTGGCGCAAGGCGGCGATACAGGTCTATAAGCTCCCGCTCGTCGCTGCTTAGCGCCGTTTCTGTCGCATTTGCTCCTATCGTGATATATACGCTGCATCCCGTGCAGTTTTGCAGCGCGGCTGAACCTATTGAGCCTTGTACGATTGCTGACCCGTTACCGCTCGTCGCCTGAAAATCACTCATCGTCCGGCCTCTGTGCGGCTATGCGCTCGTAAAGATGATACTTAAACACCTTTCGGGCGTCTTCGATGAAGTCCATACAAAACGCTTCCCACTCATCCCGCGTTTTGAAGGTCACCTCTTGCCCATCGAAAGTGAGAATCGTCTTTTCTCCGAAGTCCCTTTGACGTATTCCACACGAAAAAAATCAACCGCAAAAAAATCAGATATCGCGCGGTCTTTCTTCTCTGCTTGCAATCTTATTGAAGTATAGTTTTCAAAGAATATCTCCGACTCTGGTTTTTGCTTCTTCCTCTTCCGCATCAGTGCGAAAATAGCTTTTCCCGGAAAGATACCTTGTGCTGCATCCGAAGACATTTGCCATGAGCCCAAGGACCCATTCATTGACCCCTCTATAGCCTAATTCGTACTTTCGCAAGGATTGCTCAGATATTCCAAGTTCCTTCGCCAACTCCGCTTGAGTTACATTAAGCGCCTTTCGCTCTGCCCGAATGCGCTCGACGCATGTCGGATTTACGGGTATAGCGGCTCGCGACATAATTCACCGACTCCTTTAGCCTGCATATCACCTATTAATTTCCATATTCCTGTCAGTTGCTGTTGTTGTAGCTATATTATATACTGCTATTAGACAAGAGTCAACATTATTTAATAATGGAAGGAGACAATTTCGTGAGACTAAACGATGACATCCGGCAGGCCGCGCAGTCAGCCGGGGTCCGGCTCTGGCAAATCGCAGAAAAGCTCGGGCTCAGCGACGGGAACTTTTCCCGAAGGCTGCGGCGGGAGCTCTCGGACGAGGAAAAGGCGAAAATCATGGGAATAATCGAGCGGTTGAAGGATGGTGACAGCGATGCCGAGGCGTAACTTTGACCCTGAGGCCCCGTACCAGTCCCTGAGCGGCGCTTGCAGGCTGACGGGCCTGTCTGTCCACTATCTCCGCGAGGGCTGCAAGCGTGGGACTGTGCCCCACATACGCTGCGGCAGCGAATACCGTGTCAATGTGCCGCTGCTGCTTCGACAGCTCGAAGACGAGGCCGCGGGCAACGCGCGGGGCGGCCATGCGCGCTGACATCTTCCGCGAGGCGCGCGAGCGCGTATCGGCCCGGGACGCGGCCGAACACTACGGGCTGCGGCTCGACCGCTCGGGGCGGGCGCTGTGCCCGTTTCACGACGACCACCGGCCGAGCATGAGCTTCAAGGGCGGGCGCTTCCGATGCTGGTCATGCGGCGCTCACGGCGACGCTATCGACCTCACGGCGCAGCTGCTGGGCCTCGACGCATCGGGAGCCCTGGCAAGGCTCAACGGGGACTTCGGCCTCGGCCTCGCCATCCACAGGCCGCCCACGGCGGCGGAGAGGGCCGCAGCGGCGAAGCGCATGGAAATCGGCGCGGCACACAGGGCCTTCGAGCTCTGGCGCGAGGACGCGCTCCTGCGCCTGACAAGGCTTTGCCGGGACGCACACCTCGCCCTGCTCCACTGCACGGACCTCGACGCGCTCACGGATTACGAGGCCGGATGTGTCCGGCAGCTGGCGTACGCCGAGTACGTCATCGATTTGCTCAACGGCACGGCTGAAGAACAGGCGGCGGTCTACATGGGAAGGGGGCGATATACGTGGATGGGACAGATTTCGAGCGGCTCTATACCTCAGGCGCGCTGAGCGAGCCCAAGGCGGCGCTGCGCACGGTCTCGGCCCGCGAGCTTCAGCTCAAGGACATGCCGCCCGTGCGCTTTGCGGTCGAGGGGCCTCATACCGGCCGGACTGAGCATCCTGGCCTCTCCGCCGAAGTACGGCAAATCCTGGCTCGTCCTCGACCTGTGCCTGTCCGTCGCGGCCGGGAAACGCTTTCTCGGCTTCTCAACGAACCGCAGCGGCTGCCTGTACCTCGCGCTCGAGGACAGCGAGCGGCGCCTGAAGACGCGCATGGACAAGCTGCTGTATTCCCGCCCGGCCCCGGAAGGCTTCTACTTTGCGACCGAGGCGCAGGCGCTCGACAACGGGCTCCTGGACGCGCTGGAGGCCTTTCTCGCCGCCCACGGCGACGTGAGGCTCATAGTGCTCGACACCTACCAGCGCATACGCGGAGCCGCTCAGGGGCGCGAGGGCGCCTACTCCGCCGACTACCGCGAGACCGGCGCGCTCAAGGCCTTCGCAGACAGGCACAACGTCGCGCTGCTCCTGGTGCACCACCTCCGGAAAATGCGTGACGACGGCGACCCCTTCGCCATGATATCGGGCACGACCGGCATCTCCGGCGCGGCGGACACGATGCTTGTGCTCATCAAGGAGAATCGCTCCGACTCGAGCGCGAGGTTCGCTGTCGTCGGCCGCGATGTGGAGAGCCTCGACGCCGTGCTCCGCTTCGACCGCGAGACCTGCCGCTGGGCGAATCTCGGCGACGCGGACGCCTTTGCCGAGCAGCAGCGGCGGAGCGAGTATATGGCAAGCCCGATAACCCTGACCCTTCGCAAGCTGCTCGAGCAGCGCCCGCAGGGCTGGGAGGGCACCGCGACAGACCTGCTGACCGCCGGACAGTACATAGCGCGCACGTCGCTCGCCGCGACAGCGCGGGACCTCTCGGCCAAGCTCAAGGCCATGAGCGGGCTGTTTCTCGAGATGGACGGCATAGTCTACACGCGGCGCAGCAACGGCAGCGGCGGCGGCAAGCACGTCTTCACCTACGCCCGCCCGCAGGAGGAGCCGGAAGAGGCGAGCCTGTTCACGGCGGAGCTGACGCAGATGCATAACTGATACCGTTGGTATCGTTGCTACCGTTGATATCGTTGCATACAGCCTAATATATGGTATTTATTGCACATATATCAACGGTCTCAACGATTGCAACGGTCAACGGTATCCACGAAAACACGCATACAGTGAGGTCATCCGGAAATGAGCCTTGAAGACATCCTCGCCGCGTCTCCGGCATTATCGGCCATACTCGCCCGGGCGGCGGCGCGAAGCGGCACGACGCACCGCGAGCGCCTCGGCGAATATGAACGCGCCAAGCGCGAGGCCGCGTCCCTCGTCGGCTACGGCTCCGCCGTCTCTGAGCTGCAAAGCTCACGCGCGTGGGAGCTGTTTATGGCTGAAGTTTCAGCAGTTCTGGATTTATGACATAAACGCACGAAAGGAGCACGAACCATGCAAAAAACCACCAAGCAGCGGCTTGAAGCCGCCCTCTCCGACATCCGCGAAAGCCCAATCAGCGTCACGGCCGAACAGCTCTCCGGGCTGTGGGCCCCTGCGAGCGAGGCGCTCGACGCTTACGTCGCGGCGCTCGACGCATATGCTGCCGACCTCGCGGCGCGCAAGGCCGTCCTCGAACAGCAGGCCGCAGCGCTCGACACGCAGCTCGCCGGGCTCGAGAGGCAAATCTCGCAGCTGGAGGCCGAAAGCCGAGAGGCGGCGTCACGGGGCGACCTTAACGCGGCGGCAGACTCGGACGAGCAGGCCGACGCCCTGCGCAAGCAGGCGGCCACGGTCCAACGCAAGCGCCGTATTGCGTCATCCGCCGAGCTTCGGGGCGACCCCGGCCTGTATTCGGGCATACTCAGCGCGAAGCGGACATATGACGCGACATACGCGCAGTGCCAAGCCGCGGTCTATGAAGCCTCAAGCCTCATATCAGGCTGGGCTGAGCTTGCCACCGAGCTTGAGCGCGCAGCCAAGCTCACCGCGCAGCGCGGTCCCGTCCCTTGCGTCGCAGATACCAAGCGCTTTGCCGCGATTGAAAACTCCCTCGGCTCGGCCGCGGGTCCTTCCGGCGGGAAATGAGCCTGCGGGTACTCGCGACCCCAAAGAGTCATTAGTTTGCAGAACGATTTTTCAAGCCGCTTCGCTTCGCCTGAGGAGGTGAAAACATGGATGAAGAAGGCGCCGCTTTGGCCTCGAAAGGAGAGGCAGAGCTCGCAGCCATGCTCATCGCGCAGCTGCAAAGCGCCCCGGACCCGCTTCAAGAGCTGACCGCCACGCTGGGCATTTCCCGCGACTGCACCACGCGAGAGCTCGCCGAGGTGCTGGGCATTACACCGCGGCGCGTCGAATCTCTGGCCGCCGCTGGCTGGATTGGGACCTCGCCGAGCAGCACCTCGCGCCGTCTGCGCTTCCCTCTGCTGCACGCCGTAAGAGAATACATCGACTATCTGCGCGGCAGTTGACCGCAAAAGACCAAGAGCCGGGAGACGACCTCCCGGCTCATTTTTGACCCCATGTCTATACTTTTGTCTATACTTCCGAAAACCAACTCATTCCCGCCCAAAGCTCATATTGCCCAAAAAGTTTATAATAGCAAATAAAATAGCCTGAAACTCAACGTTTCAGGCCTAAAAAATTGGAGCTGCTGCCCGGATTCGGACCGGGGACCTCATCCTTACCAAGGATGCGCTCTACCTGCTGAGCTACAGCAGCATAACTTTCCCCACGGCTTACGCCGTGGGGAGTGGCGACCGAGAAGGGACTTGAACCCTCGGCCTCTAGCGTGACAGGCTAGCGTTCTAACCGACTGAACTACTCGGCCACAAGCGGCTTTTGTAATATACCAAATACATCGCGATCTGTCAAGATGTTTTTTAATTTTTGTTTCCTTGCGGCTTAACTTTTTTTATGATAAAATATCCCCAGTTCTTTTGGAGGTGTTCTGCCCATGCGCAGGCTCGCCGCGCTTCTTCTCATACTCTGTCTCGTCTTTTGTCTGCTCCCGACGATGAGTGCCGCCTCCGGCATCAGCGTCTGCTTCATCGCCGCCAACGACAACCTGCTTGAGCTCTCCTATCAGCCCTACTGGCAGGGCTCCACTATCTACGTCCCCTACACCGTCTTCGTCAACTTCAAAATATATAACTCCTTTCACCAGAGCAGCAACACTGCGTCCCTCTATTCCTCCACCAAGCAGCTCTACTTCAACCTTGACTCCGGTGAGACTTACGACGGAAACGGCACCTACTACAACGTCACCCCCATCAGCCGCGGCGGGCAGGTCTATGTCCCGCTCGACTTTATCTGCGGTCAGTACGGGCTGAACTGGTCCTACATCAACAGCAGCAACAGCTTCATCGACGTCTGCCGCATAAGCGACGCCAACGTCATACTCTCCAACGACCAGTTCCTCACCGCCGCAAAGCCCCTCATGGAGACGCGCTACAACGCCTACGTCAGCTCCAACGGCGGCTCCGTGGACTGGGGCGGGGGCGGCGGCTCCTCCTCTGAAAATGACAGCGTCGTCTACCTCAGTTTCGTAGGTCTGCCCTCCGGCACGCTGCTGGAGTCCCTCGCCTCCTACGGCGTCAAGGCCACCTTCTTCCTCACCGCCGCCGAAATACGCGAGAGCCCGGCCACCGTGCGCCAAATCGTCGGACAGGGACACAACGTCGGCGCGCTCTGCTCCGCAGACCCCGCCGCCGAGTACGCCGAGATATCCTCCCTTCTCTACGACGCGGCCCACGTCAAGACCCTGCTCGTTGCCTCTGCCTCCCCAGAATACGACGACATTTGCCGCCACGCGGCTGAGATAGCCGGTCTCGTCTTCTGGGACTACGACACGGACTGCATCCAGGGCGGTTCCGGCCTGAGCTACATATCCCTCATCACGGCCTACCTCGACTACAGGCCCGAGCGGCTCTGCCCACGCATACTATGCTGCGAGGCCACGGACAGCACCCTCCCCTCCGTCCTCGCCTACATCAAGGACAACGCCATCAGCACCCGCGCCCCCGCCGAGGTCGGCGCGCTGACGGACGCGGAAAACCAATAAAAGCAACACACCGGCAGGCGCGGCCTGCCGGTGTGTTTTTTTACTTTCACATGCCGAAGAGCATCGTAGCGACGGTGAAGTAGATAAACATGGATACAGTATCCACTACGGTGGTTATGAGCGGCGCGGCCATGAGCGCAGGGTCGAGGCCCAGGCGCTTGGCGGCGATGGGCAGCAGCCCGCCCGTGACCTTTGCGCACATCACCGTGCAAAGCAGCGAGAGCGAGACGACCACCGCGAGACGGGGGTCGTTATAGCGGAGCATGATGCTCCCCGCGTTCACAAGGCCCAGGCCCAGGCCCACCAGCAGCGCCACGCGCAGCTCCTTCCATATCACCTTGGCCGCGTCGGCGAAATGCAGCTCATCCACCGCAAGGCCGCGGATGATGAGCGTCGAGCTCTGGGAGCCGCAGTTGCCGCCCGTATCCATCAGCATGGGGATGAAGGACACCAGCAGCGGCACCGCGGCGAATGCGGCCTCGTATTTCGAGATGATGGCCCCCGTGATGCTCGCTGAGAGCATCAGCACCAGCAGCCACACTATACGGTGCCGCGCGTGCTTCCAGACCGAGGTCTTGAGGTACGGCTCCGTATTCGCCTCCATGGCGGCCATCTTCTGCATGTCCTCCGTAGTCTCCTCCGTGAGGACGCCTATGGCGTCGTCAAAGGTGACTATGCCCACAATGCAGCCCTCCGTATCCACCACGGGTATGGCTATGAGGCCGTAGCGGCGGAAGAGATTTGCGGCGTATTCCCTGTCGTCCGTGGTCTTGACGCTGATGTAGTCACTCAGGATGAGCGGGGCGATGGGCTCTGCGCGCCCGTGCGTGAGCAGGTCTTTCGCCGTGACGACGCCGAGCAGCTTGTGCCGCTTTACGGCGTAGCAGGTATACACCGTCTCGCTGTCGATTCCAACGCGGCGTATCTTTTCGAGCGCGGCGTCCACCGTCATGTCCGGGTCCAGCTCCACGAACTCGACGGTCATTATACTGCCGACGCTGTCGTCCGGGTACTGCAGCAGGCTGTTTATCGTGCGGCGCGTCTCGGGGCCGACGTTTTCCAGCAGCTGTGTGACGAAGTTCGCGGGCATATCTCCCAGAAAATCCGCCGCGTCGTCCGCAAACAGCTCCTCAAAGAGATTCGCTATCTCGGTGCTTGAAAAGGTCTTGATAAGCTCCTGACGCAGGTCCTGGTCCATGTAGGTGAAGGTCTCCGCGGCCTTCGGCTTGTCGAGGATGCGGAACACCGTCGCGAGCTCCGCGTCGTCCAGCTCCGAGAGCAGCTCCGCCAAATCCACGGGGTTGTACATGGAGAGGACGTCATGTATGGCCCTGAGCTTTTTCTCCTTCAGAAGGGCCTTGAGTACGGTTACGGTCATGGTCTTTCCCTCCTTCCGGCGGCGCAAAAAAGCCGCCTGTCTCTCAGGACACGGCGGCGCGGGCGCGCGGAAAGAGAGTGTGCTCAGTTATGCAAATTGAGCGCACCTGCAAGGCCGTATCCCATTTTTTCAGTTCCGAAACTTCGTCCGGGACCGCCTTCCACTTGCGCTCACCTCAGCTTTTTCGTAATTTCCCACACATGGGGTTTATAGTGTATCATATTCGATTTTTGAAGTCAACACGTGCGACAACGCCCCCCGAAGTTTTTTCGGGGGGCGCCGTCATGAGAGAGGGTGTAATGAGGGGGGTATCAAACATCAAAACGGCTGTAGGCCTTGTAGCAGTCGCGGCAGAGCTTTTTGCCGCCCTGGAGGTGCAGGAAGCTCTCAGCGGTGGTCTCGCCGCAGCCGTCGCAGTCGTAAGACAGGAAGATGCGCGCCGGCTCGGGCAGGGTGAGCGTCGTCTCCTTCACGTCGAAGAGCTCCTCCGGCTCGCGGGACTGATAGTAGGCAAAGCTCTCCTCCCGCGTCAGGCCCTCCGGCTTTTTGCGCAGGACCAGACGGACGGAGCGGCCGCTCTTGCGCTCATATATGTTGAACGCCTGCTTGCCGGCGAGGTGGAAGAGAAGGTTCCCCTTTCCCGCCGTGCAGCCGAGCATCACCTGGATGGCGTCCACGCCGCAGGCGTCGTTCTCGCTGATGCAGACTATCTCCTCGTCTTCCGCGCGGCCTATGTCCAGCAGCTTTATGGCGTAGAGCGCAGCCTTGTAGCCTATGGTAAGGCCGCCGCACTCGTGGCCGTGGAATTCGGCGCAGTCGCGCCAGGTCTTCTGTTTCATATCGGCACCTTCCTATACTCTGATATCGGGGAACGGGATGAGCAGCGGTATCCCCATATAGCTCATAATGTGTACGTGCATGCGGTAGACGGCCTCGATGTTCTCCGGGGTCATGACCTCTATGCCGCCGCAGGCATAGACCTCCGCGTCCTTGAGGAAAAGGAAGCGGTCACAATAGCGTATGGCCAGGTTCAGGTCGTGCAGGATGACGCAGACGCTGATATTTCTCTCTTTTGCCACTCGGCGGACGGTACGCAGGGCTTCGTGCTGGTTGCGGGGGTCGAGATTGCTTGTCGGCTCGTCCAACAGCAGCAGGCGCGGCTCCTGCGCCAGGGCGCGGGCCAGCATGACCTTCTGCGCCTCGCCGCCTGAGAGCTCCGCGAGGCTGCGCAGGGCCAGCGGCGTGACGCCCATGAGTTCCATGACCTCTGCCACCACTTCCCTGTCGTGCTCCGTAGCGTCCCAGCCTATATAGGGCCTGCGGCCAAGCAGGACGGTGTCATAGACCGTCATGTCCGCCGCGCGGGCGTTCTGCGCGACGTAGGCCACGCGCTTTGCAAGCTCCCGGCGGCCAGCGCTGAGGACGTTGTCCCCGTCCCACGCGCACCTCGCCCGCTCCGGGCCGTGGTAGGATGGCGGTCTAGTGCACTTGAGCAGTGTGGTCTTCCCCGCGCCCATTGTTGCCGAGGCACGGCGCGCACTGGCCGTCCTCTATGGCGAAACTGACGTCCCGGAGGATATCCGGGCCGGAGGGGCTGTATTTGAAGGACAGGCCCTTTACCTCAACCATTGCGGCGGCCCCCTTTCAGCAGCAGATAGAGGAAAACCGGCGCGCCGAGGAAGGAGGTCACAGCGCCCACGGGCAGCTCCACGGGGGCTATTACGACCCGGCTGAAGAGGTCCGCCAGCAGCAGGAGCAGGGAGCCCGCCGCCGCCGAGCAGGGCAGCAGCCAGCGGTAGTCGTCGCCCACAAAGCGGCGCATGATGTGAGGCGCCACGAGGCCGACAAAGCTGATTATGCCCACAAAGGACACCGCCAGCGCCGAGGCCAGCGTACATACGCCCATGCTTATGAGCGTCACGGCCCGGGCGTTCACGCCCAGGCTCGATGCCGTGTCCGCGCCGTTTTGCAGGGCGTTGTAGTCCCAGCGGCGGAGCATGAAATACACGAGGCCCGCCGCGGTCACGACGAGGAGAATGAGCAGCTGCGTCCAGTTCGTGCCGCCCAGGTCGCCGAAGGTCCAGAACACCACGGCGCTTATTTTCGTTTCATCTGCAAAGTATTGCAGCAGAGTGCTGCCGCCGGTGAAGAGCGAGCTGAGCGCCACGCCAGCGAGCACCAGCCCGCCGGGGCCTATGTCGCGCCTGAGCCTGGATATGGCGATGACCACCACGGTGGAGAGCGAGCCGAACACAAAGGCGCAGAGCGTCACGATATACGGGTCGTCTATCCTGATGGCAAAATCCGCCGCGCCGGTGTTCACGACGCCGCCGCCAAACACGATGATGCCCACCGCCGCGCCGAAGGCCGCGCCCTGCGAGACGCCCAGGGTCGAGGCAGAGGCCAGCGGGTTGTGCAGCACGCACTGCATCACCGCGCCGGACATGGCCAGCGCCGCGCCGACGAGTATCGCAGCCACAGCCCGCGGGAAGCGGATGCCGAAGAGCACCGTGTTAGCCGTAGCGCTGCCCCGGCCCGTAAGGGCTAGGAAAATTTCGTCCAGGCCGAACTTTATGCTGCCCGTCCCCGCCTCCACCAGCGCCGCTGTCAGCACCAGGGCCAGAGTTATGAGCAGGGTCAGCAGTTTTTTCCTTTGCAGCCCCTCGTAGCCGGGGCCGGCGCCTTTTGTCATCCGAGCACTACCTCACAATATCCGGAATCTATGCTCTCGAGCACGGAGAGATAGTCCTCCGCGCCGAGGAAAAACTTGAAGATCTCGTTTGCCTTCGCCTCCACGTCTATGCCTGCGAAGGCCTCGGGATAGAGGACGGAGCCGACGAAGTAGCAGTTGGCGAGGGATATCTCCATATTGTCGTAATAGGCCGTGGAGCTGGGGTACTGGTAGATATGCCCCTCGTTATATGCCTTGAGCAGCGCGTAGTAGTCCGGCCGCTCGGCGTAGTCCTGGCGCACGAGCGCGACGCCGCCGCTGTCCAGGAAGATATACTCGGGGTCCCAGGCGATAACCTGCTCCTTGTCGATGATCACCGAGCTCTTGACGCCGCTGCCGTCGTCTGCGACATTTTTGGCGTCCACCGAGAGCATGACGGGGTCGTTCATGCGGATGCCCTCTATGCCGTGCGCGCCCTTGAAGGTGGCGGCGGCTGGCAGGACCGTGGGTTTTTCATCCTCCGGCACGGCGGAGGCGAGCTCCTTGAGCTCTGCAAGGCTGTCGTTTATGTAGGCGATGACCTCCTCCGCGCGCTCTGAGACGCCGCAGACCTCGCCTATGATACGCAGGGACTGCTCAAAATCCTCTCCAAAGAGCGTCCCCTGGCTCACGGCCACGACGGGGATGCCCGTTTTGCGCTGGATCTCGTCCGCCTCGCCGCTCGTAGCGGTGCAGAAGATGACGTCCGGGGCGGCCAATATCATCTGCTCAGGGTAATAGCTAGTGTTTCCCGCCGCGTCCGTGCCGACTATAGGCACCTCGGCCAGAGCTCGCGGTTCACATAGGCGTAGGCCACGAGTGGCGTAACCTTCTCGGGGTCCATGCCGCTGTAGCCCACGACCTTCTCCGCAAGGCCGAGATAGCTTATCATTCTCGGCGTGTTGCCGAGGGGGATTATCTTCTCAACAGTCTCCGGGAGGGCCACTTCCCTGCCCAGGGCGTCGGTTATCGTTCTGCCTTCCGTGACGGTCTCGGTGTTCTCCGGCGTCTCCTGCGCCGGGGCCTGCCCGCAGGCGCACAGCGTCGCGGCCAGTGCTGCGGCAAGCAGGGCCGCGGCGGCGTTTTTTTAAATGTTTCATGAGCTTATCCTTTCCGGGGCCAGGCGCCTTTTTCCCTTTTCTGTGACCATTGTAAGGGCCTGTCAAACTTTCCGCAAGCCCCCCGGGGGGATAAAAATGCCCTCCCCGGGCAATTTTTTGCACAGGGAGGGCTGAAGATGTCCGTTATTTTCAGTCGTCGTAGTCCTGCTCGGCCTTCAGAATCGCGCCGGAATAGGCGTCCACCTCGTATTCGTACTCCGTGCGGCCGACATTGAACTCGATCTCGTACTTATAGCTGCCGTGGTCGCGGTCGAGCTCGCACTTAAGGCGCGTGACCTCGCTCTCGGAGACGCCCGCGTCGGAGAGTGCAGCGGCCTTCGCAGCGGCCTCGCCTATGAAGCTGCCGGTGTCAACGCTGCCCGCGCCGTTTCCGTACTGGTTGCCGGTGCCGGCGCCTGTGCCAGTCCCGCTGCCACTGTTGCCGCTGCCGTTTCCGGCAAGATTACCGGTCTGCTCCTGCTCGAACTTCACAACGTCGCCGGTCAGGGCGTTTATCTCATAGTCATACTTCAGGCCGTTCGCGGCGAACTCGAGCTCGTAGTAATAGACGCCGTCGTCGCGGTCAAAATCGGCCTTGAGCCAGCAGACGTCCGCCTCGCTGACGCCCGCGTGGGCCAGGGCGGCTTCCTTTGCGGCCGCCTCGCCTATATAATCGCCGCTTGCGCTGCCGGAGGGGATGCTCGTTCCGGTATTCTTCTGCTCGTACTTCACGACCTCGCCGGTCAGGGCGTTGATGTCGTACTCGTACTCCACGCTGCCGGCGTAGAACTCTACCTCGTAGACCATGACGCCGTGCTCGCTGTCAAAGTCCGTCTCGACATAGAGGACGTCGGAGGCGCTGACGCCCGCGTGGGCATAGGCGGCGGTCTTGGCGTCGTCAACGCCTATATAGCCCTTGGCGCTGGCGGTGCCGGTCTGGTTCACGGTGCTGTCGCTGAGGCCGCGGGAGCTCGCTATGAGGCTGATATCATTCACGGAGAGCGGCGCGAGGGACTCGGCGGTGAGGGTAGCGTCCGCTGCGCAGACCTTGAGGATAAGCTCCGCCTTGCCCTCTGAGATGCCGTACTGCTCCGCGAGGGCCGCGCTCTCGCTGGTGGAGGAAACGGTCTGCGTCAGCACTGAGGCCTCAAAGCCGCCGTCGCCCACGGCGCTGCTGATGAGTGCGCTGACCTGGGCCTGCAAGCTCTCCGCTTTGGCAGCGTCGCCGTTTTCAACGGAAACGAGGATGGAGTTGCGGATGTCGTCCAGATAGCCGTTCACCAGCATGGAGCCTATGAGTGCGTTCACCGTGACGTCAAGATTCGCTCCCGCGAAGTCCATGTCGCCTATGACGGTCCTGGCGTCCTCGTTGAGGGGCTGGACCTCGATGACCTTGTCGCTCGTATCCATGACGATGTTGAGGCTGGGGTTCACGTCCAGGGTGATAACGCTGGCTATGGCCGCGCCGGGCTCGGCGGCGCCGTAATTGAGACCGATATATCCCCCTATGCAGACGAGCACGATGGCGGCTGCGACGGCTAGGGGCAAAAAGCGGTTTTTCTTCTTTTTTACTTCGTTCATCGTTATTACATTTCCTTTCCGGGCTTCGCAGGCTTCGAGGATGCCGGTCAGCTGCTCCGGGGCCGTGTGCTCGGCAAGGCGGCGAATTCGCGCTTCGAGCTTCTCGTTGTCCATCATTCCGCCTCCTCTGCTGCTTTTCCGAGTTTTTTCATGGCGCGGTGGTATTTCGACAGGACGGTGGGGAGCGCAAGATCCAGCATGGCCGCGATCTCGCGGTGCTTGAGGCCGCCCAGCGCGTGGAGGGAAACTATCTGCCGCTCCTCCTCCGAGAGCGTCTCAAGCAGGGCCCTGAGCGTCAGCAGGTCTTCCTGGGAGAAGTCCGGCCTGTCGGAGAACTGCTCCTGCCAGTCCTCCGGCGTCATGGCCACGGTGCGGCGTCGCTCGCGCAGGAGCTGAAGCGCCTCGTTCCGCGCTATGGTCATGAGCCAGGCCATGGGCTTGCCCTGGGAGCGGTACTGCGCCGCGGACTGGTAGGCCTTGACATAGGTCTCCTGCACCGCGTCCTCCGCGTCCTGCGGGTTCTTCAGGAGAAAGAGCGAAAAGCCGTACAGCGCCGCGTGCGTCCTCTCATAGACCTTTGCCAGCGCCCCGGTGTCCCCGCGGCCCATTTCCGCGATGCACCGGTCAATGTGTTCCGTCTCCGCCGCCGTCAGCGGCGAGCCAAGGGCTGTCAGTATGAGCAGCATGGCTTCCTCCCGTTCTGCCATAACAATGCATGGCGACTCCGTTTTATTGCGCGCATGAAAAAATTTTTTGCAATAACGACAAACGGATTATAGCACCAATTTTGCGGACGGGCAATCCTCGACAGGCGGCGAAGTTCGTGCTAATATGAATTCAGAAAACAAGTCTGGGAGGCAGATAGGTCATGGAGCATCTTGGAATTAATGTAAACGTCAAAAACGTCCCCGAGCTCGACGCGGGCTACATCCCCCTGCACAAGTTCAACGCCGCCTTCCTTGAGGGCGCCGAAAAGCCCCTCGGCATAGCCGTCGAGCGCGCGGGCGGCGAGGTCGCCGTCATGCGCACCTTCATCCACGGCACGCCCGAGTTCGAGGCCGCGGACAGCTATTACGCCGACAGGATGGTCAAGTCCATGCTCTGGCTCTACGGCGGCTGGAAGGTATATATAAGCGGGGACAGGGACATCTACGAGCGCATCCGCGCCGCCTACACCCCCGATGGCAGCCGCGCCTTTGACGAGGACTTCATGTCCGGCGTCTACGAGCGGCCCTTCGAGGTCGTCTTCTGCGACGAGCTGCCGGCCGAAAAGTCCAACCCCCAGGCCATAGGCCGCCACCTCGGCGGCTGCCGCATCGGCTTCGACGCCGGCGGCTCCGACCGCAAGGTCTCCGCCGTCATCGACGGCGAGAGCGTCTTCTCCGAGGAGGTCGTCTGGTTCCCCAAGACCACTGCCGACCCGGACTATCACTTCCAGGGCATCGTGGACGCCTTCAAGTCCGCCGCCGCCCACATGCCGCGCGTGGACGCCATCGGCGTCTCCTCCGCCGGCATCTACATCGAAAACCGCGCCATGGTCGCCTCCCTCTTCCTCAAGGTGCCGAAGGATGAATTCAACCGGAAGGTCAAGGACATCTACATCCGCGCGGCCAAGGAGATAGGCGACGTGCCCCTCGTCGTTGCCAACGACGGCGACGTCACCGCCCTCGCGGGCGCCATGAGCCTCGACGACAATAACGTCCTTGGCATCGCCATGGGCACCAGCGAGGCCGTCGGCTATGTGGACAAGAACGGCTGCGTCACCGGCTGGCTCAACGAGCTCGCCTTCATGCCCGTGGACGCGAACCCGGAGGCCATGGCCGACGAGTGGTCCGGCGACATCGGCTGCGGCGTCAAGTACTTCTCCCAGGACGGCGTCATCAAGCTCGCTCCCCGCGCGGGCATAGAGCTCGACGAGGCCCTCTCCCCCGCCGAGAAGCTCAAGGTCGTCCAGGGCCTTATGGAAAATGGCGACGAGCGCGCCGCGAAGGTCTACGAGAGCATCGGCGTCTACCTCGCCCACGCCCTCGCGCTCTACTACGATTTCTACGAGTTCAAGCACGTCCTGCTGCTCGGCCGCGTCATGTCCGGCAAGGGCGGCGACCTCGTACTCTCCACCTGCAAGGCCGTCCTCGCGGACGAGTACCCCGAGATCGCGGGCAACATCTTCCCCTCCCTGCCTGACGAGAAGTTCCGCCGCGTCGGCCAGTCCGCTGCCGCCGCCTCCCTGCCTGAGATCAAGTGAACAGGAAGCACATCATCTGCTTCGGCGACTCCAACACGCACGGCTACTGCGGCGACGCCGCCGACTTCGACGGCGTTCCGCAGCCCGGCGGCGCCATGCGCTTTTCCGAGGCCTCCCGCTGGCCGCGGCTGGTACAGGCGGCGCTCGGAGAGGAGTATCTTATAATCGAAGAGGGTCTGAACGGACGCACGACGGTATTCGAGGACCCCTTCCGCAATGGCATCACGGGCGCAGGCTACATCTGGCCCTGCCTCATGAGCCACAAGCCCGTGGACCTGCTCATCCTCATGCTCGGCACGAACGACGCCAAGGAGTGGTACGGCGCGTCGCCGGAGCGCATCTGCGCGGGCATGGAATACCTCGTCTGTCGCGCTCAGAACACGCCCTGCTGGACGAAAAAGGGGCCTAACATCCTTGTCGTCGCCCCGCCGCCCATTGCCGCGGGCTTTGAGGACACGGAGAGCTTTGCCGAGTTCGGCCCAGAAGCGCGGGACAAGACCCTGGCGCTCGCCCCGCTCTACGAAAAGGCGGCTCATCGCCTGGGCTGCGCCTTCTTCGACGCCGGGCCGGTGTCCGAGATAAACCGCGTGGACTGCGTCCACATGACCCGCCGCGGCTGCCGCTCTCTCGCCGGCGCGCTTGTGGAAATCATTCCCGGACTGTGCGTCTGAGTAATTCCTATACAAGAGAATAAAACATTTCCTCCTGTGCAAAATAAGGACACATTTTCACGCACAGGAGGTTTTTTTATGTACACACGCAAGGGGCTTACGCTCTGTGCGGCCCTGCTGCTGGCGGCCGTGGCGCTCACGGCTCTCGTACCCGTACTTCCCGCGCGCGCCGAGGGGAACGCACCCGTGGCGCAGAACCTGGAGCTCACGACCTACCGCAACGTCTCCGTCGGCGGCAGGCTCACAGCGGTTGACCCGGACGGTGACACGCTCACCTTCCAAATCACCACCGAGCCCACCAAGGGCGAAATTGAGCTCACCGACGACGGACGCTTCGTCTACACCCCCGACACCAACCGCCGCGGACGCGACTACTTCGGCTTCAAGGCCGTGGACGCCGAGGGCAACAGCTCTCAGGAGGCGACGGTCATCATCCGCATCGAAAAGCAGAAGACCCGCACGACCTATTCCGACCTCGACGGCAACGCCTGTGCCTATGCAGCGACGATGCTGGCCGAGGAGGGCATCTTCGTGGGCCAGCAGCTCGGCGGAAGCTACGTCTTTGAGCCTGACCGCGAGGTGACGCGCGGAGAGTTCCTCGCCATGTGCATGGAGCTGGGCGGAGACGAGCTGCTCAGCGCCGTCGCCGCCACCGGCTTTGCCGACGACGACGCCATACCCGTCTGGCAGAAGCCCTATGTCGCCACGGCGCTCATGGACGGCGTAATAAACGGCACCGAGTCCGAGGGCAGCGCCGTCTTCAGCGCCGGAGACGCCGTGACCGTGCAGGAGGCCGCCGTCATGCTGAACAACGTCCTCGGCGCGACGGACGTGCCCACAGCCGCCTTTGACAGCGCCGTCCCCGCCTGGGCAAGCCAGGCCACGGCGAACCTAACAGCCTGCGGCGTCCTCGCCGTCTCCGGCCGCTACACCGACAGCCTCACCCGGGCCGATGCCGCCGAGATGCTCGCCGCCGCCATCGCTGTGCGAGACAGCCGCGAATAAAAAAATCGCCGCCGCTCCAAAGAGCGGCGGCGTTTTTGCCGTTTTTTTGACGCAAGCTCGCGTCCCATCAGGACGCCCATGGCGGAGGCCATCATCAGGCCGCGCGTCCAGCCGGAGCTGTCGCCCAGAGCGTGCAGGCCCGGGACGTTGGTGTTGAAGCTCGTATCCATCTTGACCTTATTGGAATAGAACTTCAGCTCAGGAGAATAGAGCAGCGTCTCATAACTGGCAAAGCCGGGGACTACCTCGTCCATCGACTTTATGAAGTTTATGATGTTGATCATGGCCCTGTAGGGCATGGCGGCGGTGATGTCTCCCGCTACGGCGTCTACCAGGGTGGGCCGGACGTTGGAATGGGCCAGCTCCTTCTCCCAGGTACGCTTGCCGTCCAGGATGTCGCCGAAGCGCTGGACGAGGATGTGGCCGTTGGCCAGCATATTCGTCAGCTCGCCGACCTTCTGTGCGTAGGCGATGGGCTGGTTGAAGGGCACGGAGAAGTTATGCGAGCAGAGGATGGCGACGTTGGTGTTCGGGCTCTTGAGGTCTGCGCCCTTGAAGGCGTGGCCGTTCACGACGGCGAGGTCGTTGTCGTAGTTCTCCTGGCTCACGACTCCGCCGGGGTTCTGGCAGAAGGTACGGACCTTGTTCTTGAAGGGCGCAGGATAGCCGATGAGCTTGGACTCATAGAGGACGTCGTTTATCTCCTCCATTATCTCGTTGCGCACCTCTACGCGCACGCCGATATCGACCGTGCTGGGCTGGTGCTCAACGCCGTGCTCGGTGCATATCTTCTCCAGCCAGTCCGCGCCGCGGCGGCCCGTGGCGACCACGGTGTGCTCCGCGCGGATTTCAAATTCCTTCTTCCCGTCTGAGAGGTACACGCCGCGGCAGGTGTCGCCCTCCATGATGAGGTCGCGGCACTCGGTGTCGAAATACATCTCCACGCCGTGGTCCATGAGGTAGTGCTCTATGCCGAGGTAGACGTCGTGCGCCTTCTCGGTGCCCATGTGGCGGATGGGGCAGTCCACGAGCTTCAGGCCCGCCTTGATGGCCCGGGCGCGGATGCGCCGGACCTTCTCGTCGTTGCCGACACCCTCGATATGCTCGTCCGCGCCGAACTCAAGGTAGATCTTATCCGCGTAGTCTATCGTCTCCTGCGCCAGGCGCTCGCCTATGAGCGTGGGCAGGTCGCCGCCGACTTCGCAGGCCAGCGAGAGCTTGCCGTCCGAGAACGCGCCCGCGCCGGAAAAGCCGGTGGTGATATGGCAGCTCGGGCGGCAGTTCATGCACACGCCCGTCTTGACCTTCGGGCAGCTGCGCTTCTCCAGCGCGCGGCCCTTTTCGACCATAACTATCTTTTTGCTGCTCCCCCTGCGGAGCATTTCGAGCGCCGTGAATATACCGGCAGGGCCAGCGCCGACTATCACTACATCCGCGTTCATCAAAATAACCTCCAAACACAAAAACAGCACGCCGTAAAAGCGTGCCAAAAAATGTACATCGTTTGGGCTGCTCCCGGCTCGGAGCCGGGAACAGCCTGGAGCGGGCAACGAGATTCGAACTCGCTACCTCCACCTTGGCAAGGTGGCGCTCTGCCAAATGAGCTATGCCCGCAAAACGCTTGTTATTTTAGCACGTTTATTTTATTTGTCAAGGGCTTTGCGAATTTTCTGTCTCCGGTTCCTGGCTGGGACTGACCTCCGGGCTTGGGCTGGCTTCCGGCGCCTCCGTCTCGACGCTGTCAGGCTCCTCGGTCAGCGCGGCGTAGGACAGGGCGCCGTCGCACTGGGGGTAGTTCTCGTTGTCCCACCAGTAGTGGCCCCACATGTCGGCATCGCTTATGAAAAAGGTCGCCGCAAGGCCGCGCTCCGCCGCGGCGCTCACGTCCACGTGGTAGCTCGCGCCGTCTACGGTTACGATATTCCAATAGTGCTCCGCCCTGTCGAGCCTCCCGGCGACGACGGTGCAGTCCACCTCAACGATGTCGCACAGCGCCTTGAAGGCCAGGGCCATACCCCGGCTGTCCGCCGCGCCGAGATGCACGGCGTCCCAGAGCGTGTCGCCAGTCTCGGCATTGGAGGCGCAGGTCTCCATCACGACTGTCGCCGCCTGGAGCGCGCGGTAGGCCTCTCCGCGCGAGGTGACGCGCCCTGCCAGCTCTGTGAGTTCGGCGCTCAGGATCTCCTTGCGCGAGGCGAGGCTCGCCACGCTCGCGCCGTAGTCGAGGTTTATCTCGTATATGCGCTGGAGCCCGCCGCCGGTATACATGGTGACCTCCGTCGCAGGCAGGTTCACGCAGGAGAGCGGGTTTTCAAAATACGCCTCAGTGACGTAGCCCTCGACCTCCGCCTCGCTCGCTCCGGAGGCGGTGACCATGACGACAAGGCCGGGACTCATCTGCTCCAGCGCGGCGCTGACGGCGTCATAGAGACCGCTGACCGTGCCCACGCTGACGATGGCTTCGACTTCCTCCTGCGTATGCAGGTAGTAGACGTAGACCTCGGCCTCATAATAGCTGACGAGCCTGTCCAGGTCGTAGGAGATGTAGTCCACGACATAGGCGGCCAGCGCCGTCTCGGAACGGACCTCGTTGCAGGCGGCGGCAAGGTCGTCGCTGATGTTCTCGCCCTTGTAGCTGCTGAAATCAAGGGAGCCGGATTCCTCATGCGCGGTTATGAGCTTGTTTATGGCCAGCTTCAGCTCCAGGTAGTTCTCCACCTGCACCGTCCCCTCCTGCTGGGGCGGGGTGGAGGCGTCCACGTAGTCGGTTATAGCGATGTATTCCTTGTCAAAAATTGAGGCGCAGCCTGAAAGCGACGCCGCGAGGGCGGCCGCCGCAAAAAGTGCGATGATTTTCTTTTTCACGGCGGCGCCTCCCTTTTGGGCTCAGTAGCCCAGCTCCTCGTTGATGATGACGACCTCGGCAGCCATGCCCATCATGGGCTCCATGAGCATAGACACGCCGCGGCAGATGCGCTCCGGGCTGCGGCAGTCGTAGCACCTCAGCTCACCCTTGACGCAGGGCGTATCCTTGCCGAAGCGGCGGGCGTTGAGCGGGGCTGCAACGTTGCGCGCGCGGTGGAAAGCAGCCTCCGCGTCGGGACATACCTTGTTCACGCCTGCGACGATGTATACCTTCTCATGGCCATAGAGGGTCGAGGCAACGCGGTTGCCCGCGCCGTCTATGTTGATTATCTCGCCCGTCTCCGCGATGCCGTTGGCGCTGGAGACGTAGACCTGGGCCTTCGCCGCACGGGCACGGGCCTCGTTGGGCTCGGTCTTCCAGTGCCAGGCCACATCCGCAGCCTTGCCCTGGAGCTTCTCATACAGGCCGATGGCCTCTACGGTCTTGCTGCCGCCTATGCCGACAGTCTTGCCCGCCAGCTGCTCCGCGAGATAGTCCGCAGCCTCCGCGCCGGTCTCGAAATACCGGAAGGCAAAACCGTGGCCCTCAAGGCTCTTTTTCAGTTTTTCAATGTCCATGCTCTTCTCTTTTCTCAGCTCTCGTTCGTTATATCTCCGAAGCCGTTGCCGTAGACGTCCTTGGCCTCGGTCACTATCAGGAAGGCGTGGGTATCAATGGATTTGATGATGCGGCGCACGTCCATGATCTGCTGCTTCTTGATGACGCAGAGGATGACGTTCTTCGCGCGGCCGGTGTAGGCGCCCTCGCCCTTCAGCAGCGTGACGCCGCGGCCAAGAGTGGCAGTTATGGCGTTTTTGAGCTTCTCGCTCTCGTCGCTGATGATGTAGCAGACCTTCGAGGTGCCCAGGCCATAGAGCACGAGGTCGATGACCCGCGTGACGACGAACATGGCGATGACGGCGTACATGGCCGCCTCGAACTCGTTGAAGATGATGGCGAAGGCCGCGTAAATGATGATGTCGAGGATGAGGATGATGGTGCCGAAGTTCATGTAGGGGTACTTCCTGCGCACAAACTTGGCGACGATGTCTATGCCGCCCGTGGTGTCGCCCGCGCGGTAGACCAGGCCGAGGCCGAGGCCGTTGAGCACGCCGCCGTAGATGGCCGCCAGCAGCATGTTCTCCGTCGCCACGATGCCGAAATAGGCGTAAAGGTCCACAAACACGGAGGAAAGCACCGTCGCCACAAACGAGCCGACAATGAACTTCAGGCCGAAACCCTTCCAGGCCCAGATGAACAGCGGTATGTTGATGATGAGGTTCATCACGCCGACGGGGATATCCGTCAGGTAGTTGATTATCATCGCAATACCGGTCACGCCGCCGGCGATTATGTCGTTGGGGTAGAAGAAAAAGCGCAGTCCCGCGGCATAGAGCACCGAGCCGAAGATTATCAGGAAGTACTCCCAGAGATAATCCTTAACTGTCTTCGTGTGATGCATAGCGGCTATTCCTCCAACAGCGAAAGTTGTTTCTCCCCCCTGTCCTCCTCACGGAGCAGGGCTCCGGCGGCGGGGAGGCTGCGGACGCGGTAGCGCGAGAGGTTCTTGATGCCCGTCTCATGCAGGGGGCGGGCGGCGCGGAGCTTGTATTTCGGCTTCATCGTCATGACGCCCACGCCCTGGGTCGAGCGCGAGGTCTTCGGCGCCAGCAGCGCCGTGCTGAATATTATCGCCCTGCCCTCCGTGGAGAAGGCCGCAAGCTCCAGCTCCTCCGTCAACTGTACTATGCAGACGAGCGGGCTCTTGTCGGAATAGGCGTTCAGCAGCTTTTTGCGGTTGGTCTTCGTCTCGTAGGCCGAGAGCATGAGGCGCGCGGCCTTGCCGTTTTCAAAGAAGAGCAGCAGCTGGCCGGAGTAGTCGCCCGGGTCTATGACCTGCACGACCCGCTCTCCCTCATCCATGCCCAACTTGCCGGGCAGGTATACGCCGAGGACTGAGGCCTTCGTGTCCTCGAAGTCCGCCAGCCGGGTCTTGTAGACCTGCTGCCTGTCCGTGAACACCAAAAGCTCCGCGCGATTCGAGGAGTCGAACTCCGCGGCCGGGCCGTCGCCCTCCTTATATTTCTGCTCCGAGGCCATTCGCAGGGACTGGGGCGTTATCTTCTTCAGGTAGCCCTCGCGGGAGACGAAGACGCGGACGGGGTAATCCTCGACCTGCTCCTCCTCCGCATCCTCGGGCAGCTCGTCGGCATAGACGATGCCGGTCCTGCGGGGCGAGGGGTAGTCCTTAATTATCCGCTCCAGCTCTTTTATTATGATGTTCTGGAGCTTCCGGCGGCTTTGGAGGGTGGCTTCAAGCTCTGCGATGTCGCGCTCCAGGTCCTCCGTCTCCGCCGTGCGCTTTAGGATATACTCGCGGTTTATATTGCGGAGCTTTATCTCCGCGACAAACTCCGCCTGGACCTTGTCTATGCCGAAGCCCGACATGAGGTTCGGCACGACGTCTGACTCGCGCTCGGTGTTTCTTATGATGGCGATGGCCTTGTCTATGTCCAAAAGTATCTTGCCGAGGCCGAGCAGCAGGTGCAGCTTCTCCTTCTTACGGCCGAGGTCGAAGTATATGCGGCGCTTCACGCAGTCGAGCCGCCAGGCCGTCCACTCGGAGAGTATCTCCCGCACGCCCATGACGCGCGGTGTGCCCGCGATAAGGATGTTGAAGTTGCAGGCAAAGCTGTCCATGAGCGGCGTGGACTTGAAGAGCTTTGCCATGAGCTTTTCCGGGTCCGCGCCGCGCTTGAGGTCGATGGCGAGCTTCAGGCCGCCCAGATCCGTCTCGTCGCGCATGTCGGAGATCTCCTTCGCCTTGCCCGCCTTCACGAGCTCCGCGACCTTGTCCATGACAGCCTCGGCCGTGGCGGTGTAGGGTATCTCATAGATCTCTATGACGTTTTCCTTCGCGTCATAGCGCCAGCGGGAGCGGACCTTGAAGCTTCCGCGGCCCGTGCGGTATATCTCCTCCATGACGCCCGGCTCCATGATTATCTCGCCGCCCGTGGGAAAATCCGGGGCCGGGAGAGTGGCCATGATGTCGCAGTCCGGGTCGCGTATGCAGCTTATGGCAGTCTCGCAGACCTCCGCGAGATTGAAGCCGCAGATCTGGCTCGCCATGCCGACGGCTATGCCGGTGTTGGCGGAAACAAGGACGTTCGGGAAAGCCGTGGGCAGCAGCGCCGGCTCCTTCATGCTGCCGTCGTAGTTGTCCACGAAGTCCACGGTATCCTTGTCTATGTCGCGGAATACCTCGCTGCAGATGGCGGAGAGCTTCGCCTCCGTATACCTCGATGCGGCATAGGACATGTCGCGCGAATACACCTTGCCAAAGTTGCCCTTCGAGTCCACGAAGGGGGTATTCAGCGCCTCGCAGCCTTTTGCCAGACGCACCATCGTCTCGTAGATGGCCGCGTCGCCGTGCGGGTTCAGGCGCATGGTCTGGCCGACGATGTTGGCGGACTTGGTGCGCGAGCCCGTCAGCAGACCCATCTTGTACATCGTGTAGAGCAGCTTGCGGTGCGAGGGCTTGAAGCCGTCTATCTCCGGTATGGCGCGGGAGACTATGACGCTCATGGCGTAGGGCATATAGTTCGTCTCCAGCGTCTCGGTTATGGGCTGCTCCAGTACCTCGGCGCGCAGGCCCATGACGTTTTCGTTGGTTTTTTTCCTGTTTTCCGGCTCCTGCGCCGGTTTTTACGAGCCATTTATTTTCTTCCGCCCTTGCCATTTTTTCTTCTTGCCGGTCTCGAGATCGCGCCCACAGCTGGGGCACTCCTTGATGCTGAACAGCTTTTTGATGATGAGCTCCCCGCACCAGGGACAGCGGCTCCACTTGAGCACGATCGCCATTGTGAACATCAGCACCACCACCGCCCAGATGGCCATGCTTCCCGACTCCGGCGTCCCCGGCTCCATGCCGAACACGCCTATGAGGCACAGCAGCAGCGAGAGCAGCAGCCCCGCCATGGCTACCTTCTTGACTGTCTTGAATCTCATTCCCAAACCCCCTCAGGATATGTCGGCAAGGTCGAGATACTGACTGCCGAACTCGGATATATGCTGCTTCCTGCCCGCGAGATTGTCGCCCAGCAGCAAATCGAAGATCTCGCCGGTGCGCTCTGCGTCCTCAGGCATGACCCGGATGAGCCGGCGCGTCTCGGGGTTCATCGTCGTCAGCCACATCATGTCCGGGTCGTTCTCACCCAGGCCCTTGGAACGGTTTATCGTGACCTTGGCGCGGCCTATGCCCTCCAGTATCTCCGCCTTCTCGCGCTCGGAATAAGCAAACCAGGTCTTGCCGCCCGATTCTATCTCGTATAGCGGCGACTCCGCGATGTAGACGTAGCCCTCGCGGATGAGAGTCGGCGCCAGGCGGTAGAGCATCGTCAGGATGAGCGTGCGTATCTGGAAGCCGTCCACGTCCGCATCCGTGCAGATGATGACCTTGCTCCAGCGCAGGCTCTCCAGCTCGAAGGCGGGCAGCTCCTTGATATGCTTCTGCACCTCCACACCGCAGCCCAGGACCTTGATGAGGTCCGTTATTATCTCGCTTTTGAAAATGCGCCCGTAATCGGCCTTCAGGCAGTTGAGGATCTTGCCGCGCACGGGCATTATGCCCTGGAACTCCGCGTCGCGCGAGAGCTTGCAGGCGCCCAGGGCGCTGTCGCCCTCCACGATATATATCTCGCGCTTCGAGACGTCCCGGCTGCGGCAGTCCACAAACTTCTGCACGCGGTTTGAGATGTCCATGCTGCCCGTCAGCTTTTTTCTTATGTTCAGCCGGGCCTTCTCGGCCTGCTCGCGGCTGCGCTTGTTTATGAGCACCTGGTCTGCGACCCTGTCCGCCTCGGCCTTGTGCTCGATGAAATACACCTCCAGCTGTGAGCGGAGGAAGTCTGTCATGGCCTCCTGAATGAAGCGGTTGGTGATGGCCTTCTTCGTCTGGTTCTCGTAGGAGGTCTGGGTGGAAAAGCAGTTTGTGACGAGGACCAGGCAGTCCTGGACGTCCTGGAAGCTGATTTTCGACTCGTTTTTCTGGTATTTCCCGACCTTCTTGATGTAGGCGTCCACGGCGCTGACGAAGGCGCTGCGCGCGGCCTTCTCCGGCGCGCCGCCGTGCTCCAGGAAGGAACTGTTGTGGTAATACTCTATGGCGTTTACCTTGTTCGAGAAGCAGAAAGCTGCCGAGAGCTTGACCTTGTACTCCGGTTTATCCGCCCTGTCGCGGCCCTTCCGCTCGGCCTGAATGAAACAGGGCGTCGAGAGCGTCTCCTCCCCCGCTATCTCCGACACGTAGTCGAGGATGCCGTTCTCATATAGGAAATCCGTGGTGTCAAACTTGCCCTGGGCTATCTCGTTGCGCAGGCGGAAGGTCACGCCCGCGTTCACCACGGCCTGGCGCTTCAGCGTCGCCGTATAGTAGTCAAGGGGGATGTCTATGTCCGTGAACACCTCAAGGTCAGGCCTCCAGCGGATGTCCGTGCCGGTCTTTTTGCGGTCCGCCGGCTCCTCCTCGAGCTTGCCCTTGATGCGGCCCTTTTCAAAGTGGAGCGTGTATTTCTTCCCGTCGCGCCGGACGGTGACGTCCATGTACTCGGATGAATACTGCGTGGCGCAGGTGCCGAGGCCGTTGAGGCCGAGGGAATACTCGTAGTCGCCGCCCTCGTTGTTGCGGTATTTGCCGCCGGCGTAGAGCTCGCAGAACACGAGCTCCCAGTTATACTTCTTCTCAGCCGGATTCCAGTCCACGGGGCAGCCGCGGCCGAAGTCCTCACATTCTATACTCTTGTCGAGATAGCGCGTCAGTGTTATAATGCTGCCGTTGCCCGCGCGGGCCTCGTCTATCGAGTTCGACAATATTTCGAACACCGCGTGCTCGCAGCCCTCCAGCCCATCGGAGCCGAAAATGACCGCGGGGCGCTTTCTGACCCTGTCCTCGCCCTTGAGCTGGGAGATGCTCTCGTTGCCGTAGGACTCGGGAGTGTTTCTTGCCATTTGCAGTTTTTCCCCCACTAAATCAATATGTTGTAGCGCAAAATTGCATAATTTTACTTATATAGTATAGACCAGCCGCCCCTAAATTGCAAGAAAAAAAGCGGGGCCGCACTCTCGTGCGCACCCCGCCGCACCGCATAAAGACATGGCGTTCGCCTCGTCCCGCGGCACTTGACTTCATTCTCTCGCGTGTGTGGCCTGCGCTTATCCCTCGCGGAACAAGGCTTGCGGCTCCTTTCCGGCAGCCCGCGTTCAGGCGGACGGCCATTCGCCTTTTCCGGCGCTTTAGCGCGCCAGGCACCGGCCTTGGGCTTTTCTCTCTTGCCCTGCCGGACTCGCTTCTCTTTTGAAGTCCGAGTGTAGTATGGCTCCGGAGCGCGCGCGTATTACAAGAAGTTTTTGCTTTTTTCGGTTAAAACAGGCTGGGTCTGAATACAATATGGACAAGGGAGTGTGATCACCTTGTCCAAAAACCGAAGAGAAGCCAAGGCGCACAAGGGCCGAGGTCAAAAAGGCCGTCGAAGAGCTTGACAGCATCAGGAACCAGCTCGGGGAAGTCTACGTCAAATTCAACAACGTGACCGACCCATCCGCGCTGGACACCTGCATCTATGAGATGAGCGCCCTCAAGGCGAAATACAACTACGCGGTGAGGAACCTCAAATCGTATTTTTTGTGATAAGGAGGGCATAAAATGCCGCCCATAGGCACCATCATCACCATTGTCGTCTGCGTACTGCTGTTATATCTGCTGCTGAAGATAATCCGGCTTCCGATAAAGCTCCTCTTCAAACTGCTGCTGAATATGCTCTCGGGGCTGGTGCTGCTCTTTGTTTTCAACTTCATCGGCGGCTTTTTCGACTTCTCGCTCGGCATCAACGCCACCAACGCCCTGGTGGCGGGGGTGCTGGGCATACCAGGCATCGTGCTGCTGGTGCTTATCCAGAACTTCATGTGAGTACATAAAGACGGCGGACACCGCAAAAGTGTCCGCCGTTTTTCATTTTTCAAAACAGCGTCATCTGGCTCTCCTCGGGCATTTCGCCGAGGGCGCCTACGGCTTTGAGCTGTTCTATGTGGGCTTGGCTCACTTTGGGGCAGGCCAGGGAGAGCTCTTCCACCGAGATGAAGCGGCGGCCGCCGGTGCGGCAGGCCATGAGGTCGTTCGCCGCCGCCGCGCCCAGGCCGGAGATGGCCACAAACGGCGGGCGCAGCCGCTTCTCGTCCACCACCAGGAACTTCGCCGCGTCGCACTCGTAGAGGTCCATAGGCGCAAACTCAAAGCCGCGCATATAGAACTCGTACACCGCCTCCAGCGTCGTCACGAGGTCCTCTTCCTTCGCCGTGGCGTCCGATTTCGACTTTATCTCGTTAATCTTCCGGCGCACGAAGTCCCGGCCCTTCAGCATCAGGCCCGCGTCGAAGGCGTCCTTCTGGCTGCGGCGGTAGAAATACGCGCTGTAAAACTCCAGCGGGCGGTGGACCTTGAACCAGGCTATGCGGAAGGCCATCATGACATAGGCCACGGCGTGGGCCTTCGGGAAGAGGTACTTTATCTTCCGGCAGGAGCCGATGTACCAGTCCGGCACGCCCGCGTCGTGCATCTCGCCCTCCGCGCCCTCGGGCAGGCCGCGGCCCTTGCGGACGGATTCCATTATCTTGAAGCTCCGCTTGTCCGGCATGCCCTTCGAGATGAGGTAGAGCATGATGTCGTCGCGGCAGCCGATGGTCTCCTTGACGCTCGCCGTGCCTGAGAGGATGAGGTCCTTGGCGTTGCCGAGCCACACGTCCGTGCCGTGCGAGAAACCCGAGAGGCGCACGAGGGTATCGAACTGCTCAGGCTGGGTATCCACCAGCATCTGCCGCGTGAAGCCCGTGCCGAACTCCGGGATGCCTATGGTGCCGGTCTTGCCGATGATGGGGTCGTCGTCCCCGAGGCCGAGCGGCGCCGCGGTCTTGAAGATGCGCATGGTCTCCGGGTCGTCCAGCGGTATCTCGCGGACGTTCACTCCGGTCATGTCCTCCAGCATCTTCAGCATGGTCGGGTCATCGTGGCCCAGCTCGTCCAGCTTCAGGAGGTTGGCCTCCATACTGTGATACTCAAAGTGCGTCGTGATTATGCCGCTGTCCGGGTCGTCCGCCGGGTGCTGCACGGGGCAGAAGTCCTCAACCTCCATGTCCTGAGGGATGACAACGAGGCCGCCGGGGTGCTGGCCCGTTGTGCGCTTCACGCCCACGAGGCCCATGGCGAGCCGCCCCTCCTCCGCCTTCGAGACGTGCCTGCCGCGCTCCTCCAGGTATTTGAGGACGTAGCCGTAGGCCGTCTTTTCCGCCAGGGTGCCGATGGTGCCTGCGCGGAAGACGTGGTCGGAGCCGAAGAGCTCTTCTGTATACTTATGCGCCCGGGCCTGATATTCGCCCGAGAAGTTGAGGTCTATATCCGGCACCTTGTCGCCGCCGAAGCCCAGGAAGGTCTCGAAGGGGATATCGAATCCCTCCTTGCGCATCTTCTCGCCGCACCCGGGGCAGGTCTTGTCCGGCATGTCCGCGCCGCAGCCGTAGCCCGCGCCGGATTCGAAGTCCGTATGGTGGCATTTCGGGCAGACATAGTGCGGCGGGAGGCTGTTGACCTCCGTTATTCCCGACATATACGCCACGATGGAGGAGCCGACGCTGCCCCGGCTGCCGACGAGGTAGCCGTGCGCGTTCGAGTCCGCGACGAGCTTCTGGGCCGACATGTAGATGACGTCGTAGTGCCGGGAGAGGATGTCGCCCAGCTCTGTCTCGACGCGCTTCGTGACTATCTCGGGCGGGTTTTCGCCGTATATCTCGTGCATACGCCCGTATACGAGGTCTTTCAGTATCTCCGCCGAGTTCTCTATCTTCGGCGGGAAGAGGCCGTCGGGCAGCAACTGTATCTCCTCGCACATGCCGGCTATGCGGTTCGGGTTCGTTATGACGGCCTCGTAGCAGGTGCGCTGGCCGAGGTAGGCGAATTCCTCAAGCATCTCCTCAGTCGTGCGGTAGTAGAGCGGGTTTTCGCGGTCCGCGTCCGAGAATTTCTTGGCGGCCTGGAGGATGCGGCGGTATATCTCGTCCTCGGGTCGAGGAAATGGACGTCGCCGGTGGCGACGAGGGGCTTTTCCAGCTCCGCGGCAAGGCGGGCTACCCTGCGGTTGAGGTCGCGCAGGCCCTCATCGTCGCGGACGGTGCCGTTTTCGACAAGAAAGCGGTTGTTCGCTATGGGCATGACCTCTATGTAGTCGTAAAACGAGGCTATCCGCTTCAGCTCCGCGCCCGGCGCGCCGCGCAGGACGGCGTCGAACACCTCGCCCGCCTCGCAGGCGGAGCCTATGAGCAGGCCCTCGCGGTGCCGCTCCAGCAGGCTGCGCGGGATGATGGGATTGCGGCTGTAGTGTTTGAGATATGAGGCGGAGATGAGCTTGTAGAGGTTCTTAAGGCCCACCTTGTTGCGGACGAGCAGGCTTATATGCCTCACCTTGCGCGTCCCCGCGCCGGAGAGCTTGCGCAGCACGCCGTCTATGTCCGCGACGCGCTCCGCGCCGTGGCTTTGCAGCATAGGGATGAAGCGCTCCATCATTCGCGCGACGACCTCGGCGTCGTCAAAGGCGCGGTGGTGGTTGAATTCAGGCAGGCCCAGGTGCCTGGACACGATGTCCAGCTTGTGGCGCTTCAGCTCCGGCAGCAGGCGCTGGGAGAGCACGAGGGTGTCGAGGACGACCGGCTCGAACCTTATGCCGCTGCGCTCGCAGGCGGCGGCCATGAAGCCGGTGTCAAAGCTCGCGTTGTGCGCGATGATGGGCCGGCCGCCCACGAAGTCCAGGAAGGCGCGCATGGCCTCGGCCTCCAAGGGCGCACCGGCGACGTCGCTGTCCCGGATGCCGGTCAGCTCCGTGATATTTGCCGGGATGGGCATTTTCGGGTCCACGAAAGTGCTGAACTTGTCCCGCACCTCGCCGCCCTTGAAGAGGACGGCGCCTATTTCGGTCAGCCGGTCCGTCACGGCGCTCAGGCCCGTCGTCTCCACGTCGAAGGCCACGAACTCGCAGTCGAGCAGGTTGTTGCAGCAGCCGCGCACGGCGGGGCGCTCCTCCAGGTCGTTCACGTAGTAGCCCTCGATGCCGTAGATGATCTTGACGCCGTATTTCTTGCCCGCCTTCGACATCTCGGGGAAGGCCTGTGCCGTGCCGTGGTCGGTGACGGCTATGGCCGGGTGGCCCCAGGCGGCGGCGCGTTCCACGGCCTTGGCCGGGTCCGTCAGAGCGTCCAGCGTCGAGTAGCGCGTGTGGAAATGCAGCTCCACGCGCTTCTCCTTGGCGCCGTCCGGGCGCAGCTCGGGTTTTGAGGCCATGATGGTGTAGGGTTCGAGCACCATGTCGTTGTCGAACTTGTTATAGGTCACGCGGCCGCGGACGATAAGCGTCTGGCCGGGCTTTATCTTCGAGAGGACGGCGGCGTCCTCGCTCTTGTCAAAGAACTTGTTCACGCGGACGCTGCCGGTGTAGTCCGTCATGTCAAAGCTCAGGACGTAGGCCCCGCGCTTTTGTATCTCGCGGTTGTTGACGGCAAAGACCTCGCCCTTCACGGCAACAGTGCCGCTCTCCAGGTTGAGGGCGGACATCTCCACGAGCTTCGGCTCCTTTATCGCCTTGCCGTAGAGCACGCGCGAGGCGCCGCCGGGCTGCTTTTCCTGCGCCGCGCGGGGGTAGTCAGCCTCTATACGCACGGAGGCGAGGCCGTATTCCTCGCGCAGCTCGTTTTCCAGGCTGCTCAGCTCCGCCGGGGCCGGGGCGCGGGTGAAGAGCGCCTCGACCTCCATCGTCAGCTCCGCGCTGTTCACGACGACGGAAGTGACCTCCGCCTTGTCCAGGCCGCCGCAGAGGCCGGACAGCCCCGCGCAGTCCGGGAAGATCTCGAGGAAGCCCACTGCGTTCGCGCTCATAGCCCTTCCCCGCTTTCTATGAGCTCCATGAGCGCGGAGCAGAGCTCGCCCTCCGGCACCTTGCGGACGATCTCGCCCTTTTTGAAGAGCAGGCCGCAGCCGCGGCCGCCGGCTACGCCGTAGTCCGCCTCCCTCGCCTCGCCCGGGCCGTTCACGACGCAGCCCATGACGGCGACGGTGATATCCCGCTCCACGCCGCGCAGGCGCTCCTCAACCTCGTGGGCGAGGCCGATGAGATCTATCTCCGTCCGCCCGCAGGTCGGGCAGGAGACAAAGCGGATGCCGCCCTTTTTGAGCCCCGCGGCCCTGAGTATCTCCACGCCCGCGCGGGCCTCCTCCACGGGGTCGGCGGTCAGGGAGACGCGCACGGTGTCGCCTATGCCCTCCATGAGCAGCGTGCCGATGCCGACGGCGGACTTGATGACGCCGCCGTAGGCCGTGCCGGTCTCCGTGACGCCCAGGTGCAACGGATAGGGCAGCTCTCTCGCCGCGAGGCGGTAGGCCTCGACGGTCAGCGGCACGGAGGACGCCTTCATGGACAGGCATATGTCGTCAAAGCCGCAGTCGTTCAGGAGCTTTATATGCCCCTTCGCGGACTCCAGCATGGCCTCGGCCGTCGGATGGCCGTATTTCTCCAGCAGGGGCTTTTCCAGGCTGCCGCCGTTCACGCCGATGCGGATGGGTATGTTATGTAAACTACACTCCCGGGCGACGGCGGCGACCTTTTCCGGACCGCCTATGTTGCCGGGGTTTATGCGTATCTTGTCCGCGCCGCGCCGGGCGGCCTCGACGGCGAGCTTGTAGTCGAAGTGGATATCCGCGACGATGGGCAGGGGCGAGCGCTCCTTTATTGCGGAGATGGCGCGGGCAGCGTCCATATCCGGCACGGCGAGGCGGACTATCTCGCAGCCCGCGGCGGCAAGGGAGCTTATCTGCCGCAGCGTGGCCTCCACGTCCTGCGTCTTGGTGCAGCACATGGACTGAACGGAAACGGGGGCGCCGCCTCCCACGGCGACGCCTCCGACAATTATCCTCTTTGTTTTCTCTCTGGTGGTCATTTTATCAGCCTCGCAATATCGTTATACATGACAAAGGCGGAAAGGCCCAGCAGCAGCACCATACCCGCAGCGTGGACATAGCCCTCGTATCTCGCGGGGATGCGCCGCCTGGTGACAAGATGTACCAGGCCGTTGAGCACGAGGAAAACACCCGCCCGCCGTCCAGCGCCGGCAGGGGCAGCATATTCATAACTGCGATGTTCACGGCGACGAGCGCGCCGAGATAGGCGATATCCGACAGGGCCATCTTCGTGGACTCCGCACTCTGGCCGACGTCGTTTATGAGGCTGACGATGCCGACAGGGCCTGAGAGCTCATCAACGCCGATGGAGCCCGCCACGAGGTCCGAGAGCGCGAACCAGACGGTGCGCACAAAGTCTATGGTGTTATACCAGGAATATTTCAGGGTGCTCCAGAACGTGGCCTCCTCCACGGCGAAGGAAAAGCCGTACATCGGCGAGGAGTAGCCCTCGTATTCCACAGGCGTGAGCACGAAATCCTCAAGCTCAACCTTCTCTCCGTCGCGGATGACGACGATGTCGTGGGTCTCGCCGCCGCGGGAGAGGATGGTGGTGACATTGGAGGAGAAATAGATCCTGTGGCCGTCGATTGAGTAGATCTCGTCCCCTACCTGGAGGGCGTTCTCCCCCTCGTATGGGCAGCCGTCCACGAAGCCGGAGATGACCGGCGAATAGAAGCCCTGCGCGCTGGAATAGATGATGAGCACGATGAGGAAGCCGAGCAGGAAGTTCATGAAACTGCCCGCGACGAGGATGATGAACTTCTTCCAGCCGGGCTGCACGGTGAAGCTGTGCGGGTCGCCGGTGTCCTCGTCCTCCCCCTCCATGGCGCAGTAGCCGCCTATGGGCAGGCAGCGGAGGGAATACAGCGTCTCGCCCTTCTGCTTTTTGAATATGGCCGGGCCCATGCCTATGGCGAACTCGTTGACCTTGACGCCCAGCAGCTTAGCCGCCGAGAAATGGCCGAACTCGTGGATGGCGATGAGCACGCCGAAAAAGATTATTGCGAGGATGATATACATGAGGTGTAACGCTCCCTTACAAATGTGCGGGCCGCGGCATCCGCCGCGAGGATATCCTCCAGGGAGGGCTCCGCAATGAAATCTATGCTGCCGAGAGCCGCGGCAACACAGTCATATATCTCATTATACCCCAGCCGGCGGCCCAAAAACAGCGCCACCGCCGCCTCGTTGGCCGCGGAGAGCACCGCCGGGGCCGTGCCGCCGCGCTTGGCGCAGTCCACGGCCAGCGCGAGGCAGGGCAGTTTTTCAAAGTCCGGCTTCATAAAGTGCAGGCCGGACAGAGCCGTGAGGTCGAGCCGCTCCGAGGCGCTCTCCCGCCGCTCCGGCCAGGTCAGCGCGTACTGTATGGGCAGGGCCATATCCGGCACGCCCAGCTGGGCGATAACGGTGCCGTCTATGAGCTCCACAGCGGAGTGGACTACGCTCTCGGGGTGGATGAGAATTTCAATGTCCTCCGGTCTGACCGAGAAGAGGTGCATGGCCTCGATAAACTCCAGGCCCTTGTTCATCATCGTGGCGGAATCGACGCTTATCTTTGCGCCCATGGACCAATTCGGGTGCTTCACGGCCATTTCCGGGGTGACGCGGGCCGTCTCCTCCCGGCTCCAGCCCCGGAAGGGGCCGCCGGAGCCGGTGAGCAGGACTTTCCTGAGCTCTCCGCGTCTGGCCGTTAGACACTGGAACACGGCGGAATGTTCCGAATCGACCGGCACTATCTCCGCGCCCTTCTCCCGCGCGCGCGCCATGACCACGCTGCCCGCGCAGACCAGCGTCTCCTTGTTGGCGAGGGCGATGCGCTTTTTTGCGTCTATCGCCGCGAGCGTGGGCCGCAGGCCGACTGCGCCGGAGACTGCGGTGACGACGCACTCTGCACTGTTCCAGGTCGCGGCCTCGATGAGTCCGGCCTCGCCGCTGTGGCCGACGGCGACGCCCGTGCCCTGGAGCGCGGCGCGCAGGCGTTCGTTCGCCCCCGCGTCGAAGGCGCAGACGTATTCGGGGCGCAGAGCCTTAGTCTGCTCCAGAAGCAGGTCAATATTCTTATTCGTGGTGAGCGCCGCGGCCTTTATGCCCAAGCGCTTGCAGACCTCGACGCTCTGGCGGCCTATGCTGCCGGTGGAGCCGAGGATGACAGTGCTGTTTATCATTTGATTTTCACCTCAGGCGAAATAGAGGAGCATGAAGAGCAGATAGGCCGGAGCCACGAAGAGCACGCTGTCGAACCTGTCCAGCACGCCGCCGTGGCCGGGGAATATCGCGCCGTAGTCCTTAATGCCGAACTCGCGCTTTATGACGGAAAAGCTCAAATCGCCCAGCTGGCCGAAGAGGCTGCCGATGACGCCCATGAGTATGACGACGCCCCAGCCGAGGTCGAGCTGGAACCAGGTCTTGACGACGAGGTGGAAGACGGCCATGCCCGCGATGCTGCCGACAAAGCCGCCGATGCAGCCCGCAACGGTCTTGTTCGGGCTGACAGCCGGGCAGAGCTTCCGTTTGCCGAAGGCCCGGCCCGCGAAAAACGCGCCGGTATCGGACATGAAGGCTCCTATGAAGGGCATCAGCACCACGGCCGGCGATATATCCCGCAATATCACGAGGCAGGCAAAACCCGCGGCTATGGCGCTCATGGCGAACAGCCCGGCCATCGCCGTGCGGAAGCTCAGGCTCCGCTCCCTGCCGTGGGTGACGACGGCCATGGCGAAGGTGTACACGACCGCGACAAAGCAGGCGGCGGCCATATACAGCCCCGGCTCCGGCGTCCATTCCTCGCCCAGGCCGATACTCGTGCACATCCAGGCCGCGAAGAGCGGCATGAGGCACAGGAGCTTCCACTCGTCCCTGCCCACAGCGTGCATCAGCTCATAGCAGCCCACGGCTGAGAGCAGCGCGCACATCGCCGCCGTCGCCCAAGCCGGGGCGGCGAGCAGGATGAGCAGCAGCACGGGGATGCCCACGCCCGCGACGATAAGTCTCTGCTTCATTTCTTTATCCCACCATACCTTCTGTCGCGCCGCCGGTATTCCTCCAGCGCCGCGTCTATGTCCCGCTCCGTGAAGTCCGGCCAGAGCACATCCGTGAAGATGAGCTCGGAATACGCCGACTCCCACATGAGGAAGTTCGACAGCCGCAGCTCCCCGCCCGGACGTATTACCAGGTCCGGGTCCGGTATGCCTGCCGAGAACATGTAGTTTGAAAACGCCGCCTCGTCGATTTCGCCGACCTTGCCGGCCTTATAGTCCTCGGCGTAGCGCATGGCGGCGCGGACTATCTCGTCCCGCCCGCCGTAGTTCAGGCAGACGTTCGCCTGGAAGCCCTCGTAGCGCGTGGAAATGTCCGCCGTCTCGTCTATGAGCTCGCGCAGCTCCGGAGATAGGACGGCGGGGTCGCCGAGTATTTTGAGGCGTATGTGGTCGCGCTCCATCGTCTCCACGGACTCGCGCAGGTACTTGCCGAGGAGGTTCATTATGGCGTCTATCTCCTCGCGCGGGCGCTTCCAATTTTCCGTCGAAAACGCGTAGACCGTGAGATATTCTATGCCTATGTCCTTGCAATACGTGGCGATGCGGCGGAAGGTCTCCGCGCCCGCCGCGTGGCCCGCGGTGCGGGGAGGCCGCGTTTTTTAGCCCAGCGGCCGTTGCCGTCCAGTATGATGGCAATGTGGCGGGGGAGGCGGGCTTCGCCCGTCTCCTCCGCCTTCTTAGTCCTGAATATGGCCATGACGACTTATATCTCGAAAAGCTCTTTTTCCTTCTTCTCGGCTATCTTCTCTATCTCTTTTATCCAGTCGTCCGTCAGCTTCTGCATGTCCTTCTCGGCTATCTTGTAGTCGTCCTCAGTTATCTCGGAGGCCTTCTTCTGCGCCTTGAACTTATCCATAGCGTCGCGGCGGATGTTGCGCACGGCGACCTTGGCGTCCTCAGCGTATTTCTTGACCTGCTTGGCAAGGTCGCGGCGGCGCTCCTCGGTCAGCTGCGGGAACACAAGGCGGATGCTCCTGCCATCGTTCTGCGGGTTGATGCCGAGGTCCGAGGCCAGGATGGCCTTCTCTATGGACTTCAGCGTGGAGGAGTCCCAGGGCTGGATAAGCAGGCTGCGGGGGTCAGGCGTGGAGATGGTCGCTATCTGCTGGATGGGCGTCGGCGTGCCGTAATAATCGACCTGGATCTGGTCAAGCACGGCGGCGTTCGCCCTGCCTGCACGCACAGAGGCAAAGCTCACGGTGAGCAGCTCCGAGGTCTTTTTCATTTTCGATTCAAATTCTTCGTATCCGGTAGCCATGTTCGATCCTCCTGTTTACTTTTTTACCACCGTGCCGACCTTTTCTCCCAGGACGGCGCGGACGATGTTCTCGGGGTCCTTCAGCGCAAAGACGATTACTGGGATGTCGTTATCCATGGACAGGCTCGTCGCCGTCGTGTCCATAACCGCGAGATGCTGGGCCAGCACCTCGTCATAGCTGATAGCCTCGTACTTGACGGCGCTCGCGTCCAGCCTCGGGTCCGCGGAATACACTCCGTCGATGTTCTTGGCCAAGAGTATGGCGTCGGCCTCTATCTCCGCCGCGCGGAGCACCGCCGCCGTATCCGTTGAAAAATACGGGCTGCCCGTGCCGCAGGCGAAGAGCACCACCCGGCCCTTGGCCAGGTGCCGCATGGCCCGCAGGCGGATATAGGGCTCCGCTATCGCTCGCATCTCGATGGCCGTCTGCACGCGCACGTCCACACCGTGCTGCTCCATGACGTCCGCCACGGCGAGGCAGTTCATGACCGTCGCAAGCATGCCCATGTGGTCCGCCCGCGTGCGCTCTATCTTGCCTTCCCCGTCCTTGACGCCGCGCCAGAAGTTGCCGCCGCCTATGACGACGCCTACCTCCACGCCCATATCCACGCAGCGCTTCACCGCCTCGCAGACCTCGCCGATGACGCCGAAGTCAAGTCCGGTCTTCTTCTCCCCCGCCAGCGCTTCGCCGCTTATCTTCAGCAGCACGCGCCTATATACGGGCTTTCGTTCCATCCCCATCACCTCAAGCATTACTAAATGTTAATTCTAATATCTTTTGCAGAATATTAAAAGGGCGAATTTGTAAATATTCTCCGCAAGGCCCAATCCCGAAGTATTTTACCACATTCGGAGAGGGCTTGTAAATGACAATATCCGCAAAGCCGCCGGTGTATGATTTGTCCGTGGAGACGATTTACCTTGACAGCCTCTTTGCGCTGAACGCGATAATTGACTATCTCCTGCTGCTCTGCTCCGCGCGGGCGGCGGGCGCCGTGCTGCACCGCTGGCGGCTCGCCCTCGCCGCTGTACTCGGCGGGCTCTGGGCTGTGGCCTGCGTTTTGCCGGGCCTGGGCTTTCTCTCATATGCGCCCATGAAACTCGTCCCGGCGCTTTTTATGGTCCTCATCGCCTTTGGCGGAGAGCGGCGGCTCTGGCGCTGTGTCGTGATCTTCCTGGCCGTTTCGGCGGCCTTCGGCGGTGCGGTCTGGGCCGCATCCATGCTCGCCGGGTCCGGGTTCTACGGCGGGCGGCTCTACATACCCGTATCCTGGCGAGTGCTCGCGCTCTCCTTCGCCCTGTGCTACGCCGCCGTCTCGCTCGTATTCCGCCGCGCCGGCAAGCGCGCGGAGCGGGAGGTTTTGCCGCTCCGCGTCACCCTCGGCGGGCGGAGCGTGCTGCTCCGCGCACTGCGCGACACGGGCAACGGCCTGTGCGACCCCGTCTCGGGCCGCGCCGTCGCCATTGCGGAACTCGATGCGCTCAGGCCGCTGCTGCCCGGCTTCGAAGGCGCGGGAGAAGACGCCGCTTCCCTTTGTGAAGCGTTATGTAAACTCCCTGGCCTGGCGGGGCGGGTATCGCTCCTGCCGTATTCCTCACTCGGGACAGGACATGGCCTGCTTGCTGCGCTGCGGCCCGATGCCGTCTGCGTATCGGGCGAGGCTGAGGACATCCTCATAGGTCTCTCCCCCTCCCGGCTCTCGCGGGACGGGGACTATGACGCGATAATCTGACGAAAGGGAGGTAATTTGAAATGCCAGAAAACCGCCTGCTCACAGCCCTGCGCGAGGCTCTGCGCCATGTGCTTGAGGGTCTGGGGCTTGCCGCGCCGCCGATCCACTACGTGGGCGGCAGCGACACCCTGCCTCCGCCCCTGCCCAGGGACAAGGAGGATGACGCGATACGCGCCCTTGCCGGGGGCGACGAGGGCGCAAAGCAGCTGCTCATCGAGCACAACCTCCGTCTCGTCGTCTACATTGCGCGCAGGTTTGAAAACACGGGCATAAACCTTGAAGATCTGGTGTCCATCGGCAGCATAGGGCTCATCAAGGCCATAAACACCTTCAACGCCTCCAAGAGCATCAAGCTGGCGACCTATGCCTCGCGCTGCATTGAGAACGAGATACTCATGTACCTGCGCAAGTGCGGCTCCCAGCGTGCGGAGGTGAGCTTTGACGAGCCGCTGAACACCGACTGGGACGGCAACGAGCTGCTGCTCTCGGACATTCTCGGCACGGACGGGCAGGAGATAATCCGCCCCCTGGAGGACGATGCCGACCGCGAAATGCTCCGCGCCGCCATCTCCCTGCTTGGCGAACGGGAACGGCAGATAATACTCATGCGTTTCGGCTTCCTGGGCGGCGTGGAGTACACGCAGAAGGAGGTTGCGGACATGATGGGCATTTCACAGAGCTACATCAGCCGCCTGGAAAAGCGCATAATCGCCAGGCTGCACCGCGAGATGCTCAGACAAATGCAGGTGTGACCCGCACAGACATAGCCGTTTAAAAGTTTTTGCCCCGCTTTTTACAAAAAGCGGGCGGGTCCAGGGCCGCGCCCTGGCCGCGCGCCGCAGCGCGCGGAATACTTGCCCCAAATAAGCGCAGGAGGGGTCAAAGGGGGAACCCTC
>ENA-OQCL01000133-OQCL01000133.1-human-gut-metagenome-genome-assembly--contig:-NODE-133-length-40674-cov-12.957210_pt1 | contig 40674 bp, 43 predicted proteins | sample MGYA00242502_ERZ504586 | MGnify/ENA primary metagenome ERZ504586 (study PRJEB26092, sample SAMD00036316) | human gut metagenome | host: Homo sapiens | study: EMG produced TPA metagenomics assembly of... | reverse complement strand
GCAGGGATCCAGCGGCTTTTTCTGGAAGTTCTGCTGGAAACCTATCTGCCGGAACAAAAGATCAGTATCACCACCTACCGGAGAAGAGACCGGGCAGATACGGGATACCGCAGAGAACTTCTGGAACTGGGATTTGCGGAGCGGGAGCTTTTGGTAGAGTACGGTTACCCGGTGCAGAGATTCGTGTACCCTCCAGATATGAAGGAGGATACAGCTCATGCAAACACAACAGGAAAAGAAACAACATTCTAAACACATCATTTTTCTCTTTTTTCTAAGTCAGAGTATTACGCTGTTTGGCTCTACCCTGGTTCAGATGGCGGTGGTCTGGTATGCAACTCTTTACACATCTTCCGGCATATGGGTAGCAGCCTTTAGTGTCTGTTCCTATCTGCCCCAGTTTCTGGTATCATTTCCAGGCGGCGTGTGGGCGGACAGGTACAACCGGAAGCGTCTGATTATGGGAGCGGATCTGGGGATCGCGGCTGTCACGCTATTGGGAATCCTGATGCTGCCACGGCTTAGCGGTACAGAAGAACGGCTGGCCCTGCTTCTGGCGATGCTGCTGATCCGTTCTGTGGGCGCCGGAGTGCAGACACCCGCCGTCAATGCAGTGATTCCGGAGCTTGCGCCGAAGAGGAACTGATGCGCTGCATGCGGTCAATGCATCGATGCAGTCACTGGTACAATTTGCGGCACCTGCGGCAGCAGGCATCCTTCTGACAGTCAGCACGCTTAAGATCATACTCTGGATCGACATCCTGACCGCAGTGTTAGGTGTGGGAATCCTGTCATTTCTGCCAGTTCCGGCAGAGAAAGAAATTCCAGGAAAACAATCAATCATATCAGAAGTAAAACAGGGAGCTGTTTATGCCTTTTCTGACCGTACGGTAGGGAGAGTATTGACAGTATATGGCCTGTTCACCTTCTTTTGCGTCCCGGCAGGATTCCTGGCAGGGCTTTTGGTAAGCCGCGTCTATGGAAATGCATACGGATATCTGGCAGCGGCGGAACTGGCGGGCTTTGCAGGAATGATGGCAGGCGGTTTCTTTGTGAGCATCTGGGGGAATGGCTGGAAACGAAGAAAAATTCTTAAGACAGGTCTTCTGATATTTGGAATGATGTCGGCAGGAATGGGGATGACAAAACACTTTGCCGTATACCTTGTCCTGATGGGGATATACGGAATCGCACTGACCGTAGTGCAGACGTCAGTGACCACACCCTGCAGGAGACTGCCAGACCGTCTATGAGGGGCAGCGTATTTGGAATGATGGGGGCTATGTATGCCGGATGTATGCCGCTTGGGATGGCAGTATTCGGGCCGCTTTCAGATCTTATGCCTTTACAGTGGCTGATGGAGGCTTCTGGGAATTTTTCTTGTTTTGTTGTCCCTGCTTGCCTCTATGGGGATTCTCAAATGGAAAGGAATGATTTGTTTTGGCTGATATGAAACAGTATGTCGAAGATGTGCTCGCGAGCATCGAGCAGAAGGACCCGGAGCAGAAGATGTTCCACGATACGGTATCGGAAGTGTTCTCGAGCATCGTCCCGGTCCTCGAGGCGCATCCGGAGTATAAAGAAGCGAAGATCTTGGAGCGCATGGTTGAGCCAGAACGGACCGTCTCGTTCCGCGTCGCATGGCAGGATGACAAGGGCGAGGTCCAGATCAACCGCGGCTACCGCGTCCAGATGTCGAGCGCGATGGGCCCCTATAAAGGCGGCCTGCGCTTCCATCCGAGCGTCACGCTCGATATCCTGAAGTTCCTGGCCTTTGAGCAGGTCTACAAGAATGCCCTGACGGGCTGCCAATCGGCGGCGCCAAGGGCGGCTCGGATTTCGACCCGCACGGCCGCAGTGACAATGAGGTCATGCACTTCTGCCAGAGCTTCATGACGGAGCTCTATCGCCACATCGGCCCGAATGTCGATGTGCCGGCCGGTGATATCGGTGTCGGCGGCCGCGAGATCGGCTACCTCTTCGGTCAGTACAAGCGCATCCGCGACCGCTACGATGCCGGTGTGCTGACGGGCAAGCGCGTCGATTACTGGGGCTCGCTGGCGCGCACGGAGGCGACGGGCTACGGCCTCCTGTACTTCGTCAAGAACATGCTCGACAATAAGGGCATCGACCTCAAGGATAAGGTCATCGTCGTCTCGGGCTCGGGCAATGTCGCGACGTATGCGATCGAGAAGGCGCAGGAGTTCGGCGCGAAGGTCGTCACGTGCTCCGATTCGAACGGCTACGTCTACGACCCGGATGGCATCGACCTTGCGGCTGTCAAGGAGATCAAGCAGGTGCGCCGCGGCCGCATCAAGGAGTACATCGAGAGGCATCCGCAGGCAGAGTACCATGAAGGCTGCCGCGGCGTCTGGACGGTCAAGTGCGATATCGCGCTGCCGTGCGCGACGCAGGGCGAGATTGACCTCGAGAGCGCCAAAGAGCTCGTCGCCAATGGCGTCATGGCCGTCGGCGAAGGCGCGAATATGCCGTCGTCTCTCGATGCCATCGCGTATTTCCAGCAGAACAAGGTCCTGTTTGCGCCGGCCAAGGCGGCAAACGCCGGTGGCGTAGCCGTCTCGGCCCTCGAGATGGCACAGAACTCGGAGCGCCTGCAGTGGACGTTCGAGGAAGTAGATGGCCGCCTCAAGGGCATCATGAAGAACATCTACGAGAGCGCCCGCAAGAACGCCGAGAAGTACGCGGAGCCCGATGACCTCGTCGCCGGTGCGAACATCACGGCCTTCGTGCGTGTCGCCGACGTCATGCTGGCCCAGGGACTCGTCTGATCGACGTTCTTTCTCGGCATGACCGACAGCAGATAGACGAGACCGCCGCTCCATCTTTTGGTGGAGCGGCGTTCTTTTATGCTATAATTAAAGGGAAAATCTGGAAAGGAGCGGTGCTGGTGAAATTCGGTGAGTTCATGGCGGCTATCCGCAAGGGGGAATTGCCGCATGTATTTCTGCTGAGCGGAGAAGAGCCGTACTATATCGATAAGGCGAAGGAGGCGCTGCTCGGGAAGCTGTTCCCCGGTGGCGCAGGCATGGCCGATGCCCTACAGAAGGTCAGCGGCGACATGGCCATCGATGACCTGCTCGCGAGCATCGAAGCGGCGCCGTTCTTTGCCGACAAGAATGTCATCCTGATCGCGGGCACGAATCTCTTCCGCGAGAGCAAGGCGCCTGCTGACAGCAAAGCGGCCGAGGCGCTCGTGCGCCAGTTCGGCGACATGCCGCCCTACAGCTACCTGATCTTCGTCGCACCCTACAAGGCGGACAAGCGGCGCAAGATCTACAAGGCGCTGGCAAAAGAGGGACTCGTGCTCGAATCTGAGCCGCTGCGTGCCTGGAACATCCAGGACTGGCTGCAGGGCAAGCTACAGTCCATCCACAAGCAGATGGACCGCGATGCCTACGCTTACTTTGCAGGGGCGGTCAGCATGATGCAGCAGATCTCGCTCTCCTACCTCGACAAGGAGTTTGACAAGCTCGCGCTGTTCAGCAAGGCGCCGCGCATCACGAAGGCAGAGCTTATCGCGGTTTTCTCGGGCCTGCCCGAGGTTTCGGTCTTTGCCCTGCTCGACGCCATCAGCGCGCGCGACGGCAAGAAGGCCTTGATGCTCCTGCGCCGCCAGCTGGCGGATGGCACGTACTTCACCGTGCTGCTGGCACTCCTGACGCGCCATGTGCGCCAGCTCTGGCAGGCCAAGGTGCTCATGGCGAAGGGCGTGCGCGGCAGGGCTCTCGCCAAGCCGCTGGAGCTCAACCCGTTCATCGCTGAGAAGCTCGGACGGGCGGCCGCCTCCTTCAAGGAGCCCGTGCTGAAGCGCGCGATGCTCTTGCTCATCGATGCCGACTACCTCTTGAAGACAGGGCAGGCGGGCAATGAGCTCTTGGAAGAAGCCGTCATCACGCTCTGCAAGAACTGAAAAAACGCCATGAACTGCTATGGTCAGTCATGGCGTTTTTCTGTACTCTGTTATTCTTTTTTCTGCGGGAACGGCGCGAAGATGGTGCAGATGGCGGCGAGCGGCAGCGTCAGCGAGGAGATCAGCAGGGCCGGCGTCAGGCCAATCTGGTCGCCGAGTGCGGCGGTGATGGCCGTGCCGAGGCTGCCGAGACCGAAGGAGAAGCCGAGCATCATGCCGGAGGCCATGCCCTCGCTGCCCGGCATTGCGCGCTGGGCCCAGACGAGGGAGCTCGGCTGCGGAGCGAGCAGCAGGGCTCCTGTGAGGAAGAGCGCGACGAGCGACAGTGGCTCCGTGCCCGGGTGCAGGTAGAAGTAGACCGTCGGGAAGATTGCGAGGGCCAGCGAGACGATGATGATGCGCTTGTGGGCGATGCGGTCGCCGAGGTAGCCGCCAATCAGGCCGCCGATGGTGCAGCCGACGAGGAAGAGCGTCAAGAGCGTGCCCGACAGGATGCCCGAATAGCCGTGGCTGACGAGCAGCAGCGGCAGCAGCGTCGACATCGAGACGTGCGTGCAGCAGCGCAGGCCCATCGCGATGTTGAGGCGCAGGATGGCGGCGTTGTGGAAGACCTCGCGCAGGTGGAAGACCTTGCCCTTGGCCTGCTCCGCAACCGTCGAGAACTCCGTCAGGCCGCTTCTGAGGCAGATGAAGGCGAAGAGGAAGCCGGGGACCATGAGCCATGGCAGTTCCGTCATGGAGAAGCGGTCGAGGAAGGCGATGACGATGATTGGCGCGAGCGCATAGCCGAGGTTGCCGCCGGCGATGTAGTAGGACATCGAGCGGCCCTGGCGCTCCGACGGCGCTGTCTTGGCGACGAGCGTCGAGCCGAGCGGATGGAAGGCCGAGACCGAGAGGCCTGTGAAGGCGATGATGATGAAGAGCATGAACTTCGTCGAGATCAGGCCAATCGAGCAGATGCAGATGGCGCCGAACGGGATGACCGGTATCAGGATGCGGCTGAGATTGCGGCGGTCCATGACGTAGCCGAAGATGGGCTGCATCATGTTGCTCGTGATGGACAGGACCATGACGAGCAGACCGCTGACCGTCAGGGAGATGCCGAGCTTCGGCATGATGATCGGCAGCAGGATCGGCAGGAAATTACAGTAGAAATCGTTGAGGAAGTGGCCTGTGCTCAAGAGCCAGGTGCCGTCTTTTTTCATGAAGGTCCCTCCTTATCGGGATTGGCCCATCGCCGCAAGCAGGCGCTTGACGGGCAGCAGGCGCAGGATGAGGCAGCAGATCAGGAATTCCGGGATGAGGTACGTCGCATTGAAGGCGAGCGAGTAGACGAGCGGATTCATGCCTTCCGGTGCGTACGAGGCGAAGAAGACGACGCCGGAGATGACATGGCAGAGGAAGCGCGCGAGGAACGCGAGCGCCGTGCCGCGGTAGAGATGGCCGCGCCAGAGCCCGGCGAGGCCCATAGCCATGTACGGCAGCGGGTAGTCGAAGAGGACCTGCACGGGATGCACGATGAACGGGTCCTGGATGATGTTGATGAGCCCGTAGAGGAAACCCGCGAGCGCGCCGATGCCCGGCCCGTAGCGGTACGAGAGCAGGAGCAGCGGGACCATGGCGCCGAGCGTGACGCTGCCGCCCTGTGGCATGTGGAAGATGCGGATCTGATGGAGCACGATGGTCAGCGCGAGCATCAGGGCGATGTCGATGAGCGTGCGCGTCGTCAGCTTGATGTGACGGGTGTAGAGTCCGCCGAGGATCACGGCGAGCGTGCCGAACATGGCAAAGCCCGCTGTCGGCGAGGCGAGGAGTTCAGACATGGAAACACTTCTTTCTATAATATCATGAGAGATTGTTTACAACGACTCTCATTGTAACAAAGGTTACTGTGAATTACAAGGCGTTGTGTTACGCTACAGAGAGTGAAAGAGGAGGATGCGAAATGGGAAAATGGGCCGTTATTTATTCGTCGGTTACAGGCAATACGAGAACAATTGCCGAAGCAATCGCAGAGCAGGCGGGAGACGCAGATGTCTTCCGCGTACAGGATGCGCCGGAGGACCTCTCGGGCTATGAGGTGGTGGCGCTGGGCTACTGGCTCCGCCTCGGACAGCCGGACCCACTGATGCTCAAGTACCTGCCGAAAGTCCACGATGCGCAGGTCGTCTTCTTCCAGACGCATGGCACGGCGCCGACGAGCGAGCACGCCATCACGAGCTTTGCGCGCGCTGGCTACAACCTCGGACCGGGCTGCACGATTCTCGGCACCTTCGGCTGCCGCGGCAAGATCAACCCTGCGATGCTCGCTAAGCGCAAGAATGCAGGCCCCGACGACCCGCACGGCGGCCCCAAGAGCATGGAGCGCTGGAAGCTCGCTTCCACGCACCCCGACGCGCAGGACATTGCCGATGCCAAGGACCTCGTCGACCGCATGAAGCACAAGATGGTCATGCGCGACCGCTTCCTGGCCAAGAAGGCCGCCAAACTGGCGGCATTGAGCCATAAAAAACGAATGATGATCGTAAAAAAGCGGATGATTGCACGGGAGGATATATTCATGCAATTGTCCGCTTTTTTTTAGATAAGGATATTTTCTGAATAAAATCATTCTTTGTGCTGTTGTTGCATCCTTGGTGGTGATGTGATAAAATAGAACGCAAATTCTATTAATTAAAACATATTGGTTTGTCTGTATGTTCTGATGGAAAAGAGGTGCTTGATCGAGCATGGATTTCACGAATGTATCGGAGGATGTGCTCAATCTCATGCCGGGGGCTGTTGTCTTGTTTCACGCAGATGAAAGCATTTGTTGTGTCAATGAAGCGATGTGGAAGCTGTACGATTGTCAGTCGAAACAGGAGTTCCTCAATCTGACAGGATCATCGTTTCGTGGCATGGTCATGCCAGAGGATTGCCAATCCATCGGCATGATGGTGGAGAAATCCGTACATCAGAGTGGTTCGGTGACAGAGGAGCGGTTGGCCAACTATTCCTACCTTTTCTTCTGCATCCGCACGAAGATAGGACGGATTCGCCATGTCGAGGGATCGATACGCCGTGTCTGCTTCCACGGCAAGTGGCTATGGTCACTGCTGCTCGTCGATGCCCATGTGCGGTTCCGTGCAGTGGAGCATGATGCGTTGACAAACCTCATGGGCAGGCATCTCTTCTTTTCCAAGGCGTCTGAGCGTGAGGCGGCTGATCGCGCCGAAGGAATTTTTGGCAGAGATGCGCTGGCGTACTTCAATCTGACGAACTTCAAGCATTATAACGCGATGTACGGCGCAGAGCGGGGCGATGATTGCCTGCGAAGGATTGCGGCTGTCCTGCGAGAAGGCTTCCCTGATTCGCTCTTGGCCCGCATGTCGGCCGATATTTTCTTGGCCTTGATACCGGCAGACGATGCGCAGAGCCGCATCGAGAAGGTTGTGCAGAAAGTCAACGGTCTTCTCGCAGGAGAACATACCTATCTGCATGCGGGTATCCGCTACTTCTCTGCGCAGGAAAATGTATCAATCAGTATGGCTTGTGACCAGGCAAAGGCGGCCTGTGATTCCATCAAGAGAGAGCGAGGCCGTGCGTATTGCATATTCTCTGAGCACCTCCGACAGGAATTGGCGGTCCGCGCGTATGTCATCGCTCATATTGATGAAGCCGTCGAGAACGGTTATATCGAGATATACTATCAGCCAGTCGTGCGCACATTGACGGGGAATCTCGCAGGCATAGAGGCATTGGCGCGCTGGCATGATCCGGTCTACGGATTCCTTCGCCCCAACCAATTCATCCCGGTGCTCGAGGAGGAGCGCCTGATTGACAAGCTTGACCGCTATGTCATACGGGAATGCGGGCGACAGCTCCGCAGGCAGATGGATGCGCATCAGCCCATCGTGCCGATTTCATTCAATGTATCGCGCATGGACTTCCAACTCATGGATGTCCTTTCTGAGATCGAGTCCGTCGTCCGCGAGAATGGTCTGCCGCGTGATTGCCTGCGCATCGAGATCACGGAGACGGCCATGGTGCAGGATCGCAATAGAACCTTGGAGATGATTGATCGCTTCCGCGGCAATGGCTATCCGGTCTGGCTCGATGATTTTGGCAGTGGCTACTCTTCGCTGAATGTGCTCAAGGATTATCATTTCGATGAGCTCAAGATTGACATGGAGTTCCTGCGTGTATTCAATGACACGAGCCGCAAGATCATCACATCTGTCGTCATGATGGCTAAGGCCATCGGCATCCACACGCTGGCAGAAGGGGTCGAGACGCGCGAACAGGTGGAATTCCTTCGCAGCATCGGCTGTGAGAAATTGCAGGGCTATTATTATGGACGACCTATGCCGTATGACGAATTGGTGGCACATTGCCGGGAGCGGCATCTGTGTGCCGAGACGCGCCAGGAAGAACGCATCTATGGAGAAGCAGGGCTCTTCAATGTCATCCGGGTCTCACCGGTGGCGCTCTTCCTGGATGATGGCAAGGCGTTATACATGGCTTATGAGAATGATGCGTATCAGAAAGTCATGACGGCCGTGGGCATCTCGAGTCGTCGCGCGGTCAATCAAGTCATCTGTTCGCTGGATGATGTGCGGCGGCATAAGATGCGTGCCTATGCTGACCGCGTGACACGTAACCGCCCCTGCAAGGTATCGGAGACGTTCTTGCTGGATGGCAGGCGCCTGCGCGTCCGCGCCAAGACGCTGGCCGGCCTGCCGGGGTTCCACATCCACATGGCAGAGATCGTAGATCTCACACGCGATGCAGATTCTATTTGAAGGACAAGAGAGGCACAAAAAAACTTCCCATTCCGGGAAGTTTTTTGTGCCTTATTCAGCTGTCTCTCTTGGGTAGGCATTCTTTTCGCCATTCTCGCGTTTGCGCGTGAGGTAGGCGTCCATGGCCTTGGCGACGTGCTTGGCGTCTTTGACGACTTCGACGACGTTGGCCGGGCCGAGGACGACGTCGCCGCCGGAGAAGACACCTTCGCGCGTCGTGGCGCCGTTCTCGTCGACTTCGACGAGGCCGCGGTTGTCGACTTCGAGGCCTGTCGTCGTGCGGACAATCTTGTCCTTCGGGGCCTGGCTGACGGCAATGATCGTGCTGTCGGCTGGATAGAGCTGTGGCTCGTCTTCGCTGAGCAGGTTGCCCTCTTCGTCGAAATGGCGCTCGTAGAGCATCGGACCGTCCTTCGTGATGGCGGCAACGCCCTTGCAGAGGTCGAATTCGACGCCGTCGGCCTGTGCGTATTCGTACTCGCGGATGCTCGCGCGGACTTCGTTGCGGCGCGCGTAGACGGTGACGAAACGGCTGCCCTTGCGGATGGCCGTGCGGGCGGCGTCCATTGCCGAATTGCCCGAGCCGATGACCGCGACGCGGTCGCCGAGGTGATAGACGTCCGGATTCTGCAGGTAGTCGACGGCGTAATGGCAGTTGCCGAGGCTCTCGCCACGCACGCCGAGGCCGCGCGGACGCCAGACGCCGGAGCCGATGAAGACGGCGTCATAGCCGTCTTGAAACAGGGTGTCGAGCGTCAGGATGCTGCCGATGGTCGTGTTCGGGCGGATATGGATGCCGAGCTCGACGAGCTTCTCCTGGTAGCGGTCGAGGATCTCGAGCGGCAGGCGGAAGGACGGGATGCCATAGCGCATCATGCCGCCGAGCTTGCCCTTGCGCTCAAAGATGGTCACGTCGTAGCCGAGCTGGGCAAGCTTGACACTGACCGTGATACCGGCCGGCCCCGAACCGATGACTGCGACGTTCTGTCCCTTGGGCGGTTCGTGCTCCATGATGACCTTGTCGAGGTAGATGTCGGAGATATAGTGTTCAATACTCGAAATCTGGACGGGAGCACCCTTGCGGCCCTGGATGCAGTTGCCCTCGCATTGCTTTTCGTGGTCGCAGACGAGCGAGCAGACGATGCTCATCGGGTTGTTGATGAAGAGCATCTCGCCTGCTTCGTTGATCTTGCCGTCGAGAAAGAGGCGAATCATCTCGGGAATGTTCGTCTGAGCCGGGCAGCCTTTGAGACGGCACAGCGGCTTCTTGCACTGGAGGCAACGGCGTGCCTCATTGATGACATGGATGGCCATGTACTATCACCTGTTCCTTCCCTTTGTTCCCCGATAAATCGTGGGAGAAAATATGTACTTCTTTTATTGTAACCGAAAGTCTTTGGACAGACAAGTTTTAGCTAAATTCATAAGATTGCATCATTACAAAATATTAAATGGAGATGCATTGACAATAAATGAGGGTAATGCTATGATAGACAAGGTAATGCGCATCATGCAAGATATCTGTTCCTATCGTGTATGACGCATGGCAAGACAACGGAAGGGCAGCCGGGTCAGCCAACCGGCCGCCCTTCTTCCATGTTCCGCACCAGGGGGGTTGTGGAGCATGAAAGAAAGGGGACGATCCATCTGTGTTAGAAGGAATCTGTATTGCGGTGGCCCTTGTCGGTCTCATGTATTTTGCTTACCGCGGCTGGTCGATCATCCTGATCGCACCAAATTTTTGCAGGTGTCGCAGCGCTTGCGAGTATCTTCGGTGTCCTGCCGACGTACAGTGAGCTCTATATGACACGCATGGCTGAGTATACGAAGTCGTATTACCCAATCTTCTTGTTTGGCGCTGTCTTTGCGCGCCTGATGGAGAAGGGCGGACTTGCTTCTTCGGTCGCAGCGAAGATCGTCGATGTGCTCGGCGAGAAACGCGCTGTGCTGGCGGTCCTGCTGGGCTGCGGCGCACTGACGTACGGCGGTCTTTCCGTCTTCGTCGTCGCCTTCGTCATGTATCCGTTCGGCGCAGTCGTCTTCCGCAAGGCCGATATCCCGAAGCGCCTGCTGCCAGCGACGCTCTGGGTCGGTATCTTTTCCTTCGCAATGGTTGCCCTGCCTGGCACGCCGCAGATCCAGAACATCATCCCGTCCTCGTATTTCTCGACGAGCACGTGGTCGGCTCCTATCATCGGTCTCTTCGCCTCTTTCCTGTTCCTGCTGATCGGCTGGGGCTGGGTGACGCGCCGCGCAAAGATCCTCAAGGCGCGCGGCGAGGGCTATGGCCGTCACTTCGAGGGGGGCCCGCACCACAAGCCGAGCCCGAAAATCCACATCCCGTGGTACTGGGCGCTGCTGCCGCTCGTCATGGTCATCGTGATCAACATCATCCTCTCGAACCCGTTCAAGTGGGAATGGGGCTTCCATTGGGATCCTGAGGCACTCTCGGCGTTCCTGCCGCTCAAGCTCAGTCTGCTGGCGGCGAATGTCGGCAAGGTATCGGCCATCTGGTCCATCACGGTCGCTCTGATCCTCAGCAGCTTTGCAGCTGCGTTCATTGGCCGCAAGCGTTTCATCGTCATGGATGGCTTCCTGGCACCAATCAACTACGCAGCCATCTCCTCGGCGACGGCTGTCCTGAACGTCGCTTCGGGCTATGCATTTGGCTGCGTTATCACGAGCCTGCCGGGCTTCGTGCCGGTCACGCAGGCACTCATTGGCATTGCGGATTCGTTTGGTCCGCTGCTCTCGGCCGTCATCACGACGAACATCATGGCCGGTATCACGGGTTCGGCTTCGGGCGGCCTGACCATCGCGCTCTCGATGCTCGGTGATCAGTGGGGTGCCATGGCACAGGCTGCAGGCATCCCGCTCGAGGTCCTGCACCGCATCGTCGCCATCGCTTCGGTCGGCATCGACCCGGTCCCGCACTGCGGCGCGCTCGTCACGCTGCTCGCCATCTGCGGCCTCACGCATCACGATTCCTACTTCGACATCGCGGTCATCATGGGCCTCAAGTTCTTCGTCCCGTTCCTCTGCATCCTGTTCTACATGGTCACAGGGCTTGCCTGAGGCGGGGAAACAGCATACAATAGAGACAGGCATGCGCATGTGTGCCTGTTTTTTCTCGCCTTTTTTGGCGATAACATGACAGACGGATTGGAGGACTCTATTCATGCATTTACGCGGGAATCTCATGCTCCTGCTCGCTGCGTTCATCTGGGGCACGACGTTCGTTGCGCAGATGGTCGGCATGGACGGCCTTGGGCCGTTCACCTATGCCGCAGCACGCTATATCTTAGGTTTCCTGTTCCTCGTGGGGCTCTGGTACGCCTGGCGCGGGCAGCGCGAGGGGGCAAAGCGCGCGGGCACGTATCGCGCGGGCTGGAAGGCCGGCCTTGGCGCCGGCTGCATCATGCTGATGGCGACGTCGCTGCAGCAGGTGGCCATGCTCTACACAACGGCCGGCAAGACGGCCTTCATCACGGCGCTCTACATCATCTTCGTGCCGCTTGGCGCCGTGCTGCTCGGCAAGCGCATCCATCTGGAGAATTGGATCGGTGCGGCCCTCGCGCTTGCGGGTCTCTACTTCCTGTCCATCCGCGGCGCGGTCTCTCTTAGCTTTGGCGATGGGCTCGTCTTCATCAGTGCTCTGTTCTGGACTGGCCACATCCTCTTCATCGACCGCTTCGCGAGCCTTGTCGATCCGATCGAGCTCTCGCTCACGCAGGTCGGCGTCTGTGCGGCGGGAAGCCTCATCGCGGCGCTCGGCTTCGAGACGGTGGCCGTGCAGCCGATACTCGACGCTTGGTTTGCCATCTTCTACGGCGGCGTCATGTCGGCCGGCGTGGCCTTCACGCTGCAGATCCTAGGGCAGAAGTACGCAGAGCCGGGGCAGGCGGCCATCATCATGAGCTTCGAGGCCGTCTTCGGCGCGCTCTCGAGCTGGCTCTTGCTCGGTGAGCACATGTCTGCCATTCAAGTCCTCGGCTGCGCCTTGATGCTCTCGGGCATGATCGTGACGCAGGTACGGCCCCTCTTAGAAGATAGGCGGCGTGCATCTTGAAAAACAGGATGCTTCATTGTATAATCGTATACATTAGCAGATATGCCTGCTTGGAATCATTGTAATGCGATAGATGTATGAATGAGTTGACGATAAGGAAGTGTTTTACTTGAAACTCGATAGCCTGAAGATTGTCCTGGCCTGCCTGGCCGTACTCCTCTTCCATTGATCCGCTATAGAGAATCGCAAGGGAGCAGAGCCGCACACGTGGCCCTGCTCTTTTCGATGAGAACGCCCTATATTTTCGCGCTGGGGCAGGAAATCGTTTTTGAGATGGCGAAATAATTCCCAGAGATTTTGATTCGAGAGGGGTAAGAGCGCATGGCAGCAGAAGAAACGTTAATCATAAAGCCAAAAGTGAAGATCAAAGTATTCGGTGTGGGCGGCGGTGGCAACAGCGTCCTGATGCGCATGGGCCGTCATAAAGACCTCGACATCGATCTGATTGCCATCAACACCGATGCCAAACAGCTCTCGCGCGTGGCAGAAGAGGGCGTCGAGACGCTGCAGATCGGCGAGGACCTGACGAAGGGCCGCGGCACGGGCGGCAACATCGCGCTCGGCGAGAAGGCGGCCCTCGATGCGGCAGACAAGATCCGCGAGTCGATGTCCGGCGCTGACCTCGTCTTTGTCACGGCCGGCCTCGGCGGCGGCACGGGCACGGGCGCAGCGCCTGTCGTCGCCAAGATTGCGCGCGACCTCGGGACGCTCTCAGTCGGCGTCGTCACGCTGCCGTTCAGCTTCGAGGGCAGCCGCAAGAAGCGCCTTGCCAATGAGGGGCTCGCGAAGATGCAGGCGCAGATGGATGCGCTGATCCTCGTGGCCAACGATAACCTCATGAAGCTGCCGGAGAACCGCCACATGACGCTCGTCAAGGCCTTCTCGTGTGCCGATGGTATCCTGCAGCAGGCCATCAACTGTGTGGCAGAGCTCATCCTGACGACGGGCGTCATCAACGTCGACTTTGCGGATGTCACGACGATCTTCCGCCAGAGTGCGTCAAGCGATGCGCTGCTCGGCATCGGCCGCAGTTCGCGTAGCGCGGTTGAGGCCGTCAAGCAGGCGGTCGACAGCCCGCTGATCAGCAAGAGCCTTGAGGGCGCGCGTGGCATCATACTGAACCTGACGGGCGACAAGACGCTGAGCCTCTACGATGTCGATGAGGCGACGCGCTACATCTACGAGCATACAGACCCCGAGGTCAACATCATCCTCGGCACGGTCATCGACAACTCGCTTGGCGGCGATGTGCGCGCGACAATCATCGCGACCGACTTCACGGACGGCGTCATGGTCAAGGATTCACCTGCGCCGGCAAGGGCCGAGCAGGCTCCTCAGGCGAGCCAGCCGTCAGCGAAGCCAGCTGCAGCTGCACCGAAGCGCAATGCGTTCACGCTCGAGCCGCCGCGCTTTATGCAGCAGCCGGCCCAGCAGAGAACGGAAAAAACGGAGGCAAAGGGTGCCTTTGCTTTCCCCGCATTCCGCCTGACACCTGATGACAAGGAACAGAAGTAATAGAGAAAACAGAAGGAATAGAGAAATAGAAAGGAACAGATATCTTGAGTAAATTAGGTCGTTTTTCCCGCACGGAACTGCTGCTCGGCGAGGCGGGCATGGAGAAGCTGGCGAAGAGCACGGTGGCCATCTTTGGCGTTGGCGGCGTCGGTTCCTTCGTAGCAGAGGGACTCGCGCGCGCCGGTGTCGGCCATCTCGTCCTCATCGACAATGACCTCATCTGCTTGACGAACATCAACCGCCAGATCCATGCGACCTCGAAGACCGTCGGCAAGAAGAAGACGGAGACGATGAAAGAGCGTATCCTCGACATCAACCCGAAGGCAGTCGTCGACACGATTGAAGATTTCTACCTGCCCGATCAGGCAGACCGCTTCTTCACGATGCACTACGACTACGTCGTGGACGCCATCGACACGGTGACGGGCAAGATTGACCTCGTCCTGCAGTGCCGCGACCGCCACATCCCAATCATCTGCAGCATGGGCGCCGGCAACAAGCTGGACCCGACGAAGTTCGAGGTCGCGGACATCTACAAGACGAGCGTGGACCCCTTGGCCCGCGTCATGCGCAAGAAGCTCAAGGAGAACCGCGTCAAGAAGCTCAAGGTCGTCTATTCTAAGGAAAAGCCCCTGCGCGTCCGCCAGAGCGGCTGTGGCAAGAATTGCATCTGCCCACCAGGCAGCGCGCGCAACTGCGATATGCGCCGCGCCGTGCCGGGCAGCATCTCTTTCGTGCCGTCGGTCGTCGGGCTCATCATCGCAGGTGAAGTCGTGCGCGACCTTACAGGGGCGAAAGTGGAGGTTTCGGCATGAATATTTCCGTACTTGGCTGTGGCCGCTGGGGCTCCTTCCATGCCTGGTATGCCAATCACATCGGCCACATGGTGACGCTCTGGGGCCGCAAGGGCTCCGGGCACCTCGCTGCCCTGATGGAGCAGCGCAAGAATGAATACCTGACGCTGCCAGAGTCCGTGAAGCTGACGGATGACCTCAAGGAGGCCGTCTCGACGGCAGATATCGTCGTCATCTCGATCAGTTCGCAGCAGCTGCGCGCCTTCTGCGGGGACCTTGCTGCACTTGGGATCGACCTCTCGAGCAAGCGCTTCGTGCTCTGCATGAAGGGGCTCGAGATCGGCACGGGTAAGCGCCTGACGACGGTCTTCTACGAGGAGCTCGGCTCGGCGATGCGCGTGGCAGTCTGGGTCGGACCGGGGCACGTGCAGGACTTCGTGCGCGGCATCCCGAACTGCATGGTCATCGCGGCGCGCGAGATGAAGCTCACGCGCGAGCTCGTCGATACGTTCTCGAGTCCCCTGATTCGCTTCTACTACGGAGAGGACCTGCTGGGCACGGAGATCGGCGCGGCCTCGAAGAACGTCATCGGCCTGGCTGCGGGCATGCTCGATGGCTTCGGCTATAGCAGCCTCAAGGGCGCGCTGATGGCCCGCGGCACGCACGAGCTCTCGCGCCTCATCGAGGCGATGGGCGGTGACCGCATGACGGTCTACGGCCTCTCGCATCTCGGGGATTATGAGGCGACGCTCTTCTCGCCGCACAGCAATAACCGCCGCTTCGGCGAAGATCTCATCACGGGCAAGCCTTTCGCGAAGCTGGCGGAAGGCGTCTACACGGTAGAGGCTCTCATGGACCTCTCGCGCGAGTTCCACGTCGAATTGCCGATCTGCGCGACGGTCTACGCCATCATCCACAACCACAAGGACCCGAAGGAGCAGCTCACACAGCTCTTCCTGCGCGCAACGAAGTCGGAATGACGGCAGGAAAGCAAAAATAGTTGATACAGCATAATATTTTTAATTTCTTTGGGGAAATCTTAAGCTTGCGGGTGTATGCTCGCGGTATGAGATAAAAGAGCGTTCCGAGAGGAACAGAGGAGGAAATAAGATGAGAAGACACATTTCCAAGTTGTTCATGGCCTGCCTGATGGCCATGACGCTCATGGTCGTCTCGGCAGCCAGCGCCTTTGCGGCGGGCACGGGGATGGACTGGAGCGGTGACAGCAAGATCACGGTACAGGGCACGGGCGTGGCCCCGACGTATGCCGTCAATGCCATCCAGGCGCGCATGCTCGCCCGCCGCGCTGCCGTCGTGGACGCTTACCGCCAGCTCGCTGAGCTGGTCAAGGGCGTCAACGTCGACTCGGAGACGACGGTCGAGAACATGATGGTGACGAGCGATGTCACGAAGACGAAGGTCACGGCCCTCATTCAGGGTGCGCGCATCGTCTCAGAGCAGGCAATCGATGGCGGCGGCTATGCGGTCACGATGGAGATGTCTGTCTTCGGTGCTTCGAACTCCCTCGCCACGGCTGTCCTGCCGACGAACACGGTACCGACGAGTTTCCCGGCTCCGGATGCATCCGTCCCAGCCAGCACGCCGTCTTCCGTGCAGGTCAACGTGCAGGTGATGCCGGGCACGATGACGCAGCAGCCGACGACGACGCTGCCGTCTGTCACGGTGCCGTCGCATCAGGGCTCTTCTGCAGCTGCTGCCCCGGCCGGTCAGGCCATCGGCGGCTACACGGGTCTGATCGTGGACTGCCGCGGTCTTGGCCTCAAGCCGGTCATGTCCCCGGTCATCAAGAACGCCAATGGTGAGCCAATCTACGGCTACAAGAACCTCGACTCCGCTACGGTCATCGCGAACGGCATGGCCAGCTACACGACGGATCTCTCGAAGGCGACCCGCGCTGGCACGAACCCGCTCGTCGTCAAGGCCGTCGGCCTCGACAACCACAACGGCAACCCCATCCTCTCGGTCGCTGACGCTAATCGCGTCCTCATCGAGAACGGTGCTACGGGCTTCCTTGACCGCACGAATGTTGTCTTTGTCCGCTGATACACCAGACTATCATCAGGCCTCATTACGGGGCCTGATTTTTTTATATATCCATATTGACGATATAGACCTGTTGTGATAAAATAAAATATTTTACTTTTTTGAACGTTTATGGTACAATATTCTTGTGAATGCGTTGATACTGGTGGTTGGCTCGTTGTAGAGGAGGGGTGCTCTTGTTACAGATAGGAGATAAGGTCGTCTATCCGATGCATGGTGCCGGTGTGATCTCTGGCATCGAGAATTGTGAGGTCCTCGGAGAGGGCAAGTCCTACTATGTCCTCGAGATGCCGTTGGGCAACATGAAAGTCATGATCCCGACAGACAATGCCGACAACGTCGGCCTGCGGGATGTCATCCCGGAGCAGAAGGTAAACGAGGTGCGCGAGGTGCTCGAGAAAGAGCCCGAGAAGCCGAAGGGAAGCTGGAATAAGCGCTTCCATGCTAACCTCGACCGCATGAAGAGCGGTGACATCTGCGATGTGGCCGCCGTGGCGCGCAACTTGATCCTGCAGGACCGCCGCCGCCATATCTCGTCGGGCGAACGCCGCTTGCTGGACCTTGCGAAGCAGATCCTCGTGAGCGAGCTCGTCTACGCCTGCAATAAGACGCCGAAGGAGATCGAGAACTGGCTCACCACGGTCCTCTCGGCGAATGCGTTTGCGCATTGAACATAAGAACCCGGCTTTTGACAAGTCCAAGCAGAGTAGAGTATACTGATTCTGTTCGGACTTTTCTTTTTGTTTTTATCTATCTAAGGAGGTGAACGTATGCTTGATCGTGTCTTGCGTTTCTTTATCACATTGTTCCTGGCGATTGCCGGCGGTGCACTGCTGGACCTTGCGAGCCCCGTGCTGACGATGTATGTCGGCACGGAGATCCTCAAGATGGAGATGGGCATCGTCCGCATCACCATGGGCAGCCTGATCTGCATCCTACTCGGAGCAGTTCTCGGCGGTCTCATCGGTTTTCTGGCTTCCCCGTACTTCATTCGCTGCCTTAAGCGGTTCTCCGCATGGGTGGAGCAACAGCTCGGCAAGATGCCGATCCACGACGTCATCGCGGGTGCCATCGGTCTTGCCATCGGACTCATAATCGCCAATCTTCTCGGCTATTCATTTGCGAAGATCCCTGTTGTCGGAGATTACATCCCCGTCATCTTCAGCATTGTCTTCGGTTATCTCGGCATCACCATCACAATCAAGAAGCGCCAGGAGCTCACGGGGCTCTTTGACTTCGTGCCGCGCTTCATGAAGGAGTTCGCAAAGATGAAGGAGATGCGCACGGGCGCTTCGCAGGCGCCTGCAGGCGCTGCGGCAGTGGCACCGAAGGAGGACAAGGCCTACAAGCTGCTTGATACGAGCGTCATCATCGATGGCCGCATTGCCGACATCTGCGATACGGGATTCATCGAGGGGACGCTGCTCATACCGGTCTTCGTGCTCGAGGAACTCCAGCACATTGCGGATTCTTCTGACGTGCTCAAGCGCACGCGCGGCCGCCGCGGGCTCGATATCCTGCAGCGCATCCGCCAGACCACGAAGGTCAAGGTCGAGATCACGAATGTCGACTTTGACGACATCGCGGAGGTCGACTCGAAACTCGTGCGCCTCGGCCAGCAGGTCGGCGGCAAGATCATCACGAATGACTACAACCTCAACAAGGTCGCACAGCTGCGCGGCGTGGAGGTTCTCAACATCAACGAGCTTTCAAACGCCGTCAAGCCCGTCGTCATCCCCGGGGAGACGATGCACGTGACGATCGTCAAGGCAGGCAAGGAGCCCGGACAGGGCGTCGCCTACCTCGACGACGGCACGATGATCGTCGTCGAGAACGGCTACCATCACATGAATGAATCCATCACCGTCGAGGTCACGTCTGCTCTGCAGACGGCGGCTGGCCGCATGATCTTCGCGAAGCCGGCGCGCTGAGGCGTCGTCGCGCGAGAAGAGAAAGAGAGGCTAACTTGGTCAGTGTTATCCTGCCCGCAGCAGGGCGCGGCAAGCGCATGAAGGCGGGCATCAACAAGGTATTCCTGGAGCTCCTGGGCGAGCCTATCCTGTGCCATACGCTGCGGGCGTTTGCCGCGCTGCCGGAGGTGCAGGAGCTCATCGTCGTGACGGGCAGGGAAGAGGTCGGGCCGCTTCGCCGTCTCTTGGCCGATACAACCGGCATCGGCCCGGTCGAGGCCATCAAGGTCGTCGAGGGCGGCAGTGAGCGCCAGTATTCTGTCTGGAACGGCCTCAAGGCGTCTTCAGAAGAGAGCGACGTCGTGCTCGTCCATGATGCGGCGCGTCCGCTCGTCTCGCGCGCGACAATCGAAACCGTCATCGAGGCGGCCCGGCAGCACGGTGCGGCGATTGCCGCCGTGCCGGAGAAGAACACGGTCAAGGTCGTCGAGGACGGCATCGTCACGGCGACGCCGGACCGCGCGAAGCTCTGGGCCGTGCAGACGCCGCAGGGCTTCTCGAGGAGCCTGCTCGTGGCCGCCAATGAGAAGGCAGAGGCGGACGGCTTCCTCGGCACGGATGACGCGAGCCTCGTGGAGCGCTGCGGCGCGAAGGTCCATGTCGTCATGGACTCGTATGAGAACATCAAGGTCACGACGCCGGAAGACCTCGTTGTGGCCGAGGCGCTGCTCCAGAAGCGCAAAGATTGAAGATGTCAAGAGAGGATGAATTGTATGACGCGTTTTGGCATGGGTTACGATGTGCACCGGCTGGTCGAGGGGCGCAAGCTCATCATCGGCGGTGTCGAGATACCGCATGTGCTCGGGCTGCTCGGCCATTCGGATGCGGATGTGCTGCTGCATGCCATCTCCGATGCGCTGCTCGGTGCAGCGGCGCTCGGCGACATCGGCCGCCATTTCCCCGACACCGACCCACGCTATGAAGGGGCGGACAGCATGAAGCTGCTCGCAGAGGTGCGCCGCCTGCTCGCGGCGAAGGGCTACCGCATCGGCAACGTCGATGCGACGATCGTCGCCCAGAAGCCAAAGATGAAGGACTTTATCCCGAAGATGAACGAGAACATCGCAGCCGTCTTGGGCGTCTCGCTCGATGACGTCAACGTCAAGGCGACGACGGAGGAGAAGCTCGGCTTCACGGGCGCAGAGCAGGGAATCTCGGCCTATGCGGTTGCAGGAATCGAGAAGCTGTGATAGAATGAATCCCGTATACGAAAAGGCGTAGAGCGGGAGAAGTAAGGCGGCGCGCTTCATGCAGAGAGGCCCCCAGATGCTGTGAGGGGGCTATGGAGACCCGACTGAAATGCACCCGGGAGCTGCAGGGCAGAAGTCAGTAGGCCCTGACGCAGGAAGGCGTTATCTTCATGAGTGAAGGGCAGGAGCCCTTAACCAGAGTGGAACCACGGCCCCGCGTCTCTGAGGAGATGCGGGGCCTTTGATATAGGATGTGTATCAACTAGGAGGAAGGTCTATGAGTTTTTTTTCGCGGCTTCGCAAGGATATCCGCGTCGTCTTTGAGCGAGATCCGGCCGCGCGCAGCGTGGTCGAGGTGCTCTTCTGTTATTCCGGCCTCCATGCGATCTGGTTCCACCGCATCTCGCACGCACTCTACAAGCGTGGCTGGGTGCTCATCCCGCGCATGATCTCGAACTTGGCCCGCTTCCTGACGGGCATCGAGATCCATCCGGGCGCGACGATCGGCGAGGGCCTGTTCATCGACCACGGCACGGGCATCGTCATCGGCGAGACGGCTGAGATCGGCAACAACGTCACGCTCTATCAGGGCGTGACGCTCGGCGGCACGGGCAAGGAGAAGGGCAAGCGCCATCCGACCATCGGCAACAATGTCGTCGTGGCGTCGGGCGCCAAGGTGCTCGGCTCTTTCACGGTCGGCGACCACGCCAAGATCGGCGCGGGCTCGGTCGTCCTGAAGCCGGTGCCGCCCTATGCGACGGTCGTCGGCATCCCGGGGCGCATCGTCGTCATGCGCGGCAAACGTGTCCACACGGCGCAGGAGCTCCGCCAGGCCCTGCGTGCGACGCGCCTCGTCGAGTCGGATGACAACATCACGGATATCGAGGAAGAGCTCGACGTCGACCTCGACCACGACATGCTGCCGGATCCGGATGAGGAGATGCGCGAGTGCATGATGCGCCAGATCCAGGCACTGGAGAAGAAAGTCGATGCGCTCGAGAAGAGATTGGAGGATAAAGAACATGCTTAAAGTCTACAACACGATGACTCGCCGCAAGGAGGAGTTCAAGCCGCTCAAGCCGGGCGAGGTCAGCATCTACTGCTGCGGTGTCACGCCGTACAACCACCCGCACATCGGCAATGCGCGTCCCTTCGTGACCTGGGACGTCATCCGCCGCTACTTTGCCAAGAAGGGCTACAAGGTCCACTACATCCAGAACTTCACGGATGTCGACGACAAGATCATCAATGCGGCCAACAAAGAGGGCGTGACCTGGAAGGACATCTCGGACCGCTACATCAAGGCGTACTTCGAGGCGATGGACGCGCTGAACGTCCGCCATGCTGACGTCTACCCGCGCGTCAGCGAGACGATGCCGGAGATCATCGCAATGGTCCAGAAGCTCATCGATAAGGGCTATGCCTACGTCATCGATAACGGCGACGTCTACTACAGCGTCGAGAAATTCTCGCACTACGGCAAGCTCAGCGGCCGCAGCCTCGACGACATGCAGGCCGGTGCGCGCATCGAGGTCAACACGGCCAAGCACCATCCGATGGACTTCGCGCTCTGGAAGGCCGCCAAGCCGGGCGAGCCGTCCTGGGACAGCCCGTGGGGCAAGGGGCGTCCGGGCTGGCACATCGAGTGCTCGACGATGTCACTCAAGTACCTCGGCAAGAAGTTTGACTTCCACGGCGGCGGCAGCGACCTCATCTTCCCGCATCACGAAAACGAGATTGCGCAGTCGCAGGCCTGCATTGGCGATGACCACAGCTTTGCGCAGTACTGGCTGCACAATGGCTTCATCACGATCCACAACGAGAAGATGTCGAAGTCGAAGAACAACTTCTTCACGGTCAAGGACATCCTCAAGGAATATCCGGGCGAGGTCATCCGCTTTTTCATCCTGCAGACGCATTACCGCAGCCCGCTCGACTTCTCAGACGAGCGCCTCAAGGAAGCGCAGACGAGCCTCGGACGCCTGCAGAACACGAAGGCGTACGTCGACGAGCTCAGCGCGAAGCAGGGCGAATCCGACACGGCAGCTGAGCTCGCTGCCAAGGCAGAAGAGCTCCGCAAGGCGTTCTACGAGGCAATGGACGACGACTTCAACACGGCTCTGGCCATCAGCCAGATGTTCGCGCTCTCGAAGGACATCAACATCTACTACCAGGAAGTCGCGAACGGCACGAAGGCGTTCGATGCGGCAGACTTCAAGAAGGTCGCCGCGGTCTACGCAGAGATGGCCGAGATCATCGGCATCTTCGAGCAGCAGGATAAGGCAGCAGCAGATGACGGCCTGACGGACAAGCTCATGGAGATCATCATCACGCTGCGCCAGGATGCTCGCAAAGAGAAGAACTGGGCCGTCGCCGACAAGATCCGCGATGCGCTCAAGGATGCTGGCGTCGTGCTCGAGGATACGCCGAACGGCGTGCGGTGGAAGAAAGCATGAAGTTCTCACAGTTCAAGCTGCTCGTCGACATGATGTTCACGCCGGATGAGCAGGGCGGCATCAAGAAGCGCTACGACGGTGTCGACGTCCGTCAGATGCATCCGCTCGTGCTCGCCTACATCGGTGATGCCTTCTTCCACCTCTTCGTTCGCACGCGCCTGCTCTCGTATGAGCAGGCCAAGGTGCACGCACTGCATGCCTTCAGTGCCCAGATCGTCTCGGCGGTCTGGCAGCACAAGGCGTACCTCGGCATCGAGTCCATGCTGACCGATGAGGAGAAGGCCATCTACCGTCGCGGCCGCAATGCCAAGAGCCATGCGCCGCGCAGCTCGAGCGTGGCCGAGTACCACTCGAGCACCGGCTTTGAGGCGCTCCTCGGTGCACTCTACCTGTCTGAGAAATTCGAACGCCTGCAGGAGATATCCGAGGCGTCCTTCGATGTCATCAGCAGGGCCATGATGGCAGAGATCCACGGGAACACGACGGAGGGAACGGAAGAAAAATGATCAAAGTCAAATTACTCGACTACACGCCGGAGCCGGAGCGCGTCGTGGCCATGGCCGCGCGCCTCTGCTACTCCGCCGCTGGCGCTGAAGAGCTCGCGGAGCGCCTCAGTGAGGAGAAGGTCCGCGAGATGGTCCGCAAGATGGTCAAGATCGGCCATGGCTCCACGCTTGAGCACGCCTCCTTCACCTTCGGCATCGAGGGCGTGTCGCGCGTGCTGACGCATCAGCTCGTGCGCCATCGCATCGCCTCGTACGACCAGCAGTCGCAGCGCTACGTCGCGGCGCACGGCTTCCAGTACATCACGCCACCGACGATTGCCGAGCGGCCGGAGGCCAAGGCGAAGTACGAAGCGCTGATGGAGACCATCCGCAGCGCCTACGACGAGCTCACAGAGATGGGCGTGCCGAAGGAAGATGCGCGCTACGTCCTCGCCAATGCGACGGAGACGAAGATCCTCGTGACGATGAACGCGCGCTCCCTGATGCACTTCTTCAACCTGCGCTGCTGCAACCGCGCGCAGTGGGAGATCCGCGAGATGGCCTACAAGATGCTCGCTGAGGTCAAGAAGGTTGCGCCGACGCTCTTCTTCAACGCGGGCGCGAGCTGCGTCAACACGGGCCGCTGCCCCGAGGGAGAGATGACCTGCGGCAAGTTTGCTGAGATGATCAAGCTCAGAGAAAAGGATTGAGATGGAACAGAAGAGAAAGACGCGTCCGCAGGAGCGGCGCGGCAGGAAATTCGAGAAGGAAGCTCCGCACCATAAGAGGCCACAGGCAGAGGCAGAGCCGAAGCGCCGCGAGGAGCCGCGCGAACTGCCTGATGACGTACTCGTCGGGCGCAATGCCGTGACAGAGGCGCTGAAGTCGGGCCGCGGCATCAACAAGCTCTGGATCGCGAGCGGCGACCGCGAGGGCTCTGTGGCGGAGATCGCGGCGCTCGCCAAAGAGCGCGGCATCGTCGTGCAGTACGTGGAGCGCGCGAAGATCGAGGCACTCGCCGGCGGCCACCGCCATCAGGGCGTGCTCGCCTACGTCGCGCCCGTTCCTTATGCCGAGCTCGAGGACATCCTCAAGGCGGCCGAGGAGAAGGGAGAGGCGCCGTTCCTCGTTCTGCTCGACGAACTCGAGGACCCGCACAATCTCGGCGCACTCCTGCGCACAGCGGATGCGACCGGCGTGCACGGTATCCTGATTCCGAAGCGCCGCAGCGTATCGCTCAATGCGACCGTCGCCAAGACGTCGGCAGGCGCCGTCGAGTACGTGCCCGTCGCCCGCATCGGCAACATCGCGCAGACGCTCAAGAAGCTCAAAGAAAAGGGCTTCTGGGTTGCCGGTGCTGACATGGACGGCGAGAAGGCCTACTACGAAGCGGACCTCACGGGGCCGCTTGTGCTCGTCGTCGGCAGCGAGGGCAAGGGCATGAGCCGCCTGACGAAGGAAGCATGTGACTTCATCGTCCGCATGCCGATGGTCGGCCGCATCAATTCGCTCAATGCCTCCGTGGCCGGCTCCATCCTCATGTACGAGTCCATGCGCCAGCGCCTCCAGAAGAAGGGCTGATGCCTTGAGCTTTTTGGCGAAAGAGCGTATAATCTCACTATAAGGGCCACGTGTTTGTCACAGTAAAAGGAGAAAAGTGCGATGGAAGAAGCAGCAGACACGGATATCATGGAGGACATGTACCGCGGATACGAGAATCTGACGGACGAAGAAATCCTCCTGGATATCAAGGAACACAACAATAAGGTCGCACTGGATTATCTGATCAACAAGTACCGGAACTTCGTCCGTGCCAAGGCGCGTTCGTATTTCCTCATCGGTGCAGATCGCGAGGACATCGTCCAGGAAGGCATGATCGGCTTCTACAAGGCCATCCGCGACTTCCGCGACGACAAGCTCTCGTCGTTCCGCGCTTTTGCGGAGCTCTGCGTGACGCGTCAGATCATCACAGCAATCAAGACGGCGACCCGCCAGAAACACATCCCGCTCAATTCGTATGTCTCGCTCAACAAGCCGATCTACGATGAGGATTCCGATAGGACGCTCCTCGACATCATCTCAGGTGCCAAGGTGTCCGACCCGGAAGAGCTCGTCATCAGCCAGGAGGAATTCGTCGACATCGAGAAGAAGATGGAGGAGATCCTCTCAGACCTGGAGTGGAAGGTGCTCATGAGCTATCTCGACGGCAAGTCGTATCAGGAAATCGCTGAGGACCTTGGCCGTCACGTCAAGTCGATCGACAACGCGCTGCAGCGCGTCAAGCGCAAGCTCGAGAAGTACATGGAGACGCGCAGCGACGACATCGACATCAACACAATCTACAAGGGACTCTCGTCCATCAACCGCCGCCTGCGCTCCGCCGACGACGGCAAGGACGTCGCGCCCTGACTCGCCATCATGACAATTCCATAAAGAGGGAACAGGTGACGCCGCAAGGCGCTGAAAAGAGAAGCCGGTCAAAGCCGGCGCGGTCCCGCCGCTGTAAGGGGAGCGAATCTGCATAGATATGTCACTGGATGAACATCTGGGAAGGCGCAGAGGAGCGATGAACCGAGCCAGAAGAACTGCCTGTCCGAAAATCACCGTTATGACCTGCGAGAGATGGGAAGGCGATTGATGTATGCTGTACCTGTGCCCTGTGTAGAGGTGCAGTCCATCATGGCAGCAAAGCTCTTCCGCGGAAGCGGAAGAGCCTTTTTATTTGTTTTGTCAAGGGAGGAAATATCATGAAGAATTGGAAGAAGATGCTGGCGGCAGGACTCGTCTGCGCGACGGCGGCGGCCTTCTGCCAGCCGGCAGAGGCGGCATATCAACTCAACCCGGAAGTGAAGAACGCGACGATGGCTTTGAAGGCGGCCTCGGAGATCGGCGTGCTGAAGAACGAGAACAAGGACCTCGCAAACCTTGCCGACAAGGATGCGATTGTCGTCATGACGTTCGGCACGACCTACAAAGATACGCGCGCCAAGACGATCGATGCGACGGTCAAGGCCATCGAGGCAGCGCACCCGGGTGTCAAGGTCGTGACGGCCTACACGTCGCACATCATCATCGACCGCGTGGCGAAGAACGAGGGCATCAAGTTCCCGACGCCTGAGGAGGCGCTTGATTCGCTCAAGGCCGAGGGCTACAGCCGCGTGGCGCTCGTCTCGCTCGACGTCATCCCTGGCATGGAGTACAACTACGACCTCGGTGTCTACCACAACTACAAGAACCAGTTCAAGAAGATGACGCTCGGCACCTCGCTGATGTACTGGCAGGGCCAGGAGAACCAGCCCGACGATGTGACGGAGACCATCAAGGCGCTCGCGACGCAGTTCCCGAAGCAGGGCAAGCACGACGCCATCCTCATCATGGCGCACGGCACGCCGCAGGTCTCGAATGCCTATTACTCCGTCATCCAGGCCAAGATCGATGAGCTCGGCTACAAGAATGTCTTCGTCTACACAGTCGAGGGCTGGCCATCTCTCGAGACGGTCCTGCCGAAGCTCAAGGCAAACGGCATCCGCCATGTCACGCTGATGCCGATGATGATGGTGGCGGGCGATCACGCCAACAACGACATGGCGGGTGCTGAGCCGGATTCACACAAGTCCATCCTCGAGGCTGCCGGCTACAAGGTCGATGCCTACATCCACGGCATCGGCGAGAATCCGGCCATCCAGGCCGTCTACCTCGAGCGCGCCAACGACGCGTGGAATGCACTCGAGTCGAAGTGATGCAATCTGGACGGATATTTCCCGTTGTTTTGGCGTGATTCGACGGAAATCTATCGCAATGCGTGACTTTTCTCATGGCATACGGGCTTATTTTCCACTATAATGAGAAAATCGATACTCCGAGCGAAAGCACTCTAAGGATGTTCTTCTTCACATCTATGAGGCTGAGCCTGGGTAAAACCCACAGGGAAGTGCTGGAAATGGCACTGCCTTCCGTCTTTGAAAAGGAGCGTATACTATGAAGAAATTATTTGCCCTGCTGGCAGCCGGCCTGCTCGCAGTCATGAGTGGCTGCGGCGGCCAGACGGCCAGCAACGAATCGAAGTCCTCTGCGCAGGAGCCCGTGGAACTCCACGTCTCGGCAGCGGCGAGCCTGACCGATGTCATGAATGAGATCGGCAAGGACTACGAGGCTGAGCACCCGAACGTCAAGGTCGTGTTCAACTACGGCAGCTCGGGCGCGCTGCAGCAGGCCATCGAGAATGGCGGCGATGCGGACCTGTTCTTCTCCGCTGCCCAGAAGCAGATGAATGCCCTCGAGAAGGCGGGCCTGCTCGCCGATGGCACGCGCAAGGACCTGCTGCAGAATGAGGTCGTGCTGATCGTCCCGAAAGAGGGCGGCAAGGACATCACTTCCTTTGACCAGCTGACGAGCGACACCATCACGCATGTCGCACTCGGTGAGCCGAAGGGCGTGCCGGTCGGCCAGTACTCGGAGGAGATCCTGACGAAGCTCGGCATCCTCGATACCGTCAAGGCAAAGGCCGTCTACGGCTCGGATGTGCGCCAGGTCCTCGCCTGGGTCGCATCGGGTGAAGCCGATGCCGGTCTCGTCTACGCGACGGATGCTGCCATCTCGTCGGACGTCCGCGTCGTCGCGAAAGCACCGGCTGGCACGCACAAGGATATCATCTATCCGGCTGCCATCCTGAAAGATTCGAAACATCTCGACACGGCAAAGGATTTCTTGGCTTTCGTCTCGAATGATAAGAACAAGGAACGCTTTGCAAAGTATGGCTTTGAGGTAAAATAATGGAATATGCACCGCTTATCATCACGCTCAGGACGGCTGTGGTGGCAACGGTGGTCACGTTCTTTCTCGGCATCGGCCTTGCTCTGGTCGTCGTGCGCATGCGGCGTTTCCAGGGCTTGGCCGATGCCGTTATTACGTTGCCGCTCGTCCTGCCGCCGACCGTCATCGGCTTTTTCCTGCTGCTGGCCTTCGGCCGCCGCAGTCTCATCGGCAAGTTCCTCTTGCAGTTCGATGTGACCATCGTCTTTACCTGGAAGGCTGCTGTCATGGCGGCCATCGTCGTCTCGCTGCCGCTGATGTATCGCACGGCACGCGGTGCGTTCGAGCAGATCGACCCGAACATCCTCGGGGCGGCGCGCACGCTCGGCGTTTCGGAATGGCGCATCTTCTGGCACATCCTCGTGCCGAATGCGCGCTCTGGCATCCTCGCGGGCCTCGTGCTCTCGTTCACGCGTGCACTCGGCGAGTTCGGCGCGACCATCATGTTCGCCGGCAACATTCCCGGCGTCACGCAGACGATGAGCACGGCCGTCTACGCGGCCGTACAGGCGAATGACTACGACCTGGCCTTCAACTGGGCCATCGTCATCATCGTCTTCTCGCTCGTCTTCGTCACCTTGATGAATGCCTTGATTGCACGGACGGGGGCGCCGCAGCGCCGGGAGGTTTGAGATGGAATTAGAGGTCAAGATTGAGAAAGAGCTGCGTAATTTCACCTTGCGGGCGGATTTCTCGCTGCGCGATGAGGTCTTTGCTCTGCTCGGCGCTTCCGGCTGTGGCAAGAGCATGACACTCAAGTGCATCGCGGGCCTCGAGCGGCCGGACCGCGGGCGCATCGTGCTCGACGGCGAAGTCCTCTTTGACAGTGAGCAGGGCATCGACCTGCCTCCGCAGAAGCGCCGCGTCGGCTACCTGTTCCAGAACTTTGCCCTGTTCCCGAACATGACGATCGCCGACAACATCCGCTTTGTCGCGCGCGGCACGCGTCAGCAGCGCGAGGAGCGCGTGCGCGAGAACCTCGCGCGCTTTGCGCTCTCAGAGCTCGGGAATGCGTACCCGATGGAGCTCTCGGGCGGCCAGCAGCAGCGCGCTGCGCTCGCGCGCATCCTCGCGTCGGACGCGAAGATCCTGCTGCTCGACGAGCCGTTCTCGGCGCTCGACCATTACCTCAAGTGGAAACTGGAGCTCGAGCTCCGCGAAGTCCTGCGCGCCTACGACGGCGCGGCGCTGCTCGTCTCGCACGACCGCGGCGAGGTCTACCGCATGGCCAGCCGCGCGGCCGTCATCGACCGCGGCCAGATGCAGGCGGTGCACACGCGCGATGAGCTCTTCGAGAACCCGCGCACGCTCGCGGCGACGCTGCTGACGGGTTGCAAGAATGTCTCGAAGGCGGAGCGCCTCGACGCGCACCACATCCGCGCGGAGGACTGGCAGCTCACCCTGACTGTCACGGACGGCGAGCCGCAGCAGGTCGCCTATGCGGGCCTGCGCGCGCACTTCCTCGAGTACCGCGAGGGGACAGAGAATCCCGAAAAAAACATCTTCTCAATGGAAGTCACGGATGTCATCGAGGACACGTTCTCGTACCTCGTCATGATACGCCGCGCGGGGCATGAAGCCGCCAGCATCCGCTGGGAACTGCCGAAGGAAGAATGGCGTGCCATCGAGGCACCTCGCCTCTCGGTCTACTTCCCACCGGAGAAGATCATGCTGATGGAGTCCTGAACCATGCCCCAGCATGGCTGGGAGAAAGTCTGCGCGCAGCGTGTTCGGCAAAGAGGCAAGGATAGGAGGGATCATCATGAAAAGGAGACAGAAAGGGATCTTGGCAGTTGTTTTCGTGCTGCTGGCTGGTCTGGGGCTCTTTGCTTATCAGCAGCACGAGGCGGCGGTAAAGAGGGCCGCGGCCCAAGAGCTCACGCTCTCCGGCAATGTCGACCTGCGCGAGGTGACGCTCTCGTTCCGCGAGAGCGACCGCATCAAGGAGATGCTGGTGGAGGAAGGAGACACGGTCGAAGAGGGTCAGGTGCTCGCGCGCCTCGACACGGATGAGCTCACAATCAACCTGCGCAAGACGAAGGCACAGATCGCGGCGCAGCAGAGTACGGTCGAGAAGCTCCACAACGGCACGCGTACAGAAGAGATCCGCCAGGCTGAGCAGAAGCTCAGGGCGGCGGAGTCAGCGGCCTCCAATGCACAGGGCGTCTATGAGCGCCGTCAGGCGGTCTACGACAGCGTGGAGGGCATCAGCGCGCAGGAACTCGACAATGCCCGCTCGGATGCTGAGGCAAAACAGGCTGCGGTAGAGGAGGCGCGCGAGGCGCTTCGCGAAGCGCAGAACGGCCCGCGCCAGGAGGATATCGCGGCGGCAGAGGCCAACCTGCAGGCACTTGAGGAGGAGCAGTCGCGCGAGGAGTACCTGCTCTCGCAGTACGAGCTGCGCGCGCCGACGAACGGCGTCATCCGCTCCCGCCTGCTGGAAGTGGGCGACATGGCCTCGCCCTCGACGCCTGTCTTCAAGCTTTCGCTGCTCGACAAGAAGTGGGTGCGCGCCTATGTCAAGGAGAGCGACCTCGGCCGTATCTACGAGGGGCAGAGTGCCAGCGTCTACATCGACAGCCAGAAGGACAAGCCCATCGCGGGCCAGGTCGGCTACATCGCCGATACGGCAGAATTCACGCCGAAGACCGTGCAGACGGATGAGTTGCGCACGGCGCTCGTCTATGAGGTGCGCGTCTACGTCGACGATGAAGAGAACGTCCTGCGCCTCGGCATGCCGGCCACGGTCAAGATCGATCTCTGACGCGAGGGGGTAGTCGTATGATGGTCATCGAGGCAAAGGGACTGACGAAGCACTTCCTGCAAAAGGACGGCGAGACGGTCGAGGCCCTGCGGGGCGTGGACCTCTCGGTGCCAGAAGGCAGGCTTACGGCGCTCGTCGGGCCGGATGGCGCCGGCAAGACGACGCTGATGCGGCTGATTTGCGGCCTGATGACGAAGACCGCAGGAGAGCTTTCCGTCGTCGGGCTGGATGTGACAGAGCATCCGCAGGCGGTGCAGGACTTCCTGAGCTACATGCCGCAGAAATTCGGCCTCTACGAAGACCTGACGGTGCAGGAGAACCTGGACCTCTATGCCGACCTGCACGGCGTGCCGCAGGAATTGCGCGCGAAGCGCTTCGCGCATCTCTTGGCGATGACGGAGCTCGCGCCCTTCACGGGGCGGCTCGCGGGCAAGCTCTCCGGCGGCATGAAGCAGAAGCTCGGCCTTGCTTGCACGCTCGTGCGCTCGCCGAAGCTGCTGCTGCTCGACGAGCCGACTGTCGGCGTCGACCCATTGTCGCGCCGCGAGCTCTGGCAGATCCTGCAGCAGCTCGTGCGCGAGGAGCATTTGTCGGTGTTCGTCAGCACGGCCTACATGGAGGAAGCGGCGCTTTGCGAGACGGTCTACGTGCTCAACCGCGGCCGTTTCCTCAAGGCCGGCACACCAGAAGAGCTCCGAAGTGTCGCGAAGGGGATGTGCTATGCGGTCCGGCCGCCAGAGGGCATGCCGCTGCGCTCCTTGCAGAGCCGGCTGCTGGCGGAGCACGGCATCCTCGATGCTGTGCCGTCTGGCGGTGTCGTGCGCTTCATCCTGCGCGGCAATCCGCAGCAACTCTCGACACTCGCAACGCTGAATCTTGCAGCAACGCCGATTGCCCCGCGGCTCGAGGACGGCTTCATGACGCTGCTCAAGGAGGATGCCGCGAAGAGCAACATCCTTCCCGAGACGGCGAAACTCGGTGCTTTTGCAGCCAATTCTCTTGAGGAGGCCCCCGTGGAGATCGAGGTGCAGGACCTCGTGCGGAAGTTCGGCGATTTCACGGCCGTCTCGCACACGTCATTTGCCGTGCACCGCGGCGAGGTCTTCGGCCTGCTCGGGCCGAACGGCGCGGGCAAGACGACGACGTTCCGCATGCTCTGCGGCCTGCTGCCCGCGACGAGCGGCAAGCTCTCGGTGGCTGGCGTCAACCTGCGCACAGCGCGCATCGAGGCGCGGGCTAATGTCGGCTACGTTGCGCAGAAGTTCTCGCTCTACAGCAGCCTGTCGGTCTACGAGAACCTGCGCTTCTTCGGCGGGGCCTATGGCCTTACGGGCGCACATCTCTTCCAGCGCATCGAGGCGGTCATGGCGGAATTCCATCTGCGCGAGGTGGCTGACCATGCGGCGGGCAGCCTGCCGGGCGGCTACAAGCAGCGCCTCTCCATGGCTGCGGCGCTGATTCACGAGCCGAAAATCCTGTTCCTCGACGAGCCGACGAGCGGCATCGACCCGCTAGCGCGCCGGACGTTCTGGCGCGAGATCACGGCGCTCTCGGAGCGTGGTACGACCATCATCATCACGACGCACTTCATGGAGGAGGCGGAGTACTGCGACCGCTTCATGATCCAGGACCACGGTCGGATGCTCGTGCTCGGCAGTCCAGAGGAGATCCGCCGGCGCATGGGCTTGCAGGATGCGACCATGGATGACATCTTCGTCGCGATCGTCGAGCAGTCGCGGCGCGAAGAAGAAGCGAACGAGAAAAAGGGGGCAGCAGTATGACAAAGGGATTCTGGCGCAGGCTCATCGCCCTGACGCGCAAGGAGACGCGCGAGCTCCTGCGCGACAACAGCAGCCTGGCGCTCGGCGTCGTGCTGCCGCTCGTGCTCATCCTGATCATCGGCTACGGCATGAGCCTCGATGTCAAGGAAGTGCCGACGGCCGTCGTCCTCGAGGACAGCTCGCCTTTTGCGCGCGAGGCCGTGCGCTTCACGCAGGGCTCGGAGTACTTCGCGCCGGTCTACGTCACATCGCTTTCAGAGGGCGAGGCGATGCTGCGCCGCCATGAGGTCGACGCGATGCTCGTCGTGCCGCCGGACTTCTCGGCGCGCTTCGCGGAAGGGCAGGCCAAAATGCAGGTCATCCTCAACGGCACCGAGGCGACGACGGCCATGAGCGCGCAGGGCTACTTCGAGGCCGGTGTCCTGACCTGGGCTGTAGGAGAAGGAGCAAAGCGAGGCCTGTCCCCGGGCGGCATCGCCATCGAGTCGCGCATCTGGTTCAACGATGCGAATACGAGCACGTGGTTTGCTGGGGTTAGATAGCGATACTTTTTACATCTACCATGTTGCGGCGGTCATGGTTGACAACTTGCGTCGGCTCCTGCTCGGTATCAACCTGTCCGACAAAGCTATAATGGATTTCGATTTTCCGGGTGTTGGTTTCCCGGTCTAATTCATGTATCAAAATACGGTCGATAAACTCATGGACGTTTTCATAGGTCAATTCCTGTATGTCGCTGTATTTCCCGACAATCTGAATAAACCTTGATATATCCCTTTTTCGCTCGGTAACGGTTGCGATCTGCTGTTGTAACTCGTCTATCCTTGCGGCAAGGGATTTCTTTTCGTCCTCATAGCCGGAAGTTAGAAACACAAACCGTTCATCTGTCAGTCTGCCTAATGCGTTGTCCTCATACAGCTTGCGGAAAAGCGTGTCAAGTTCGGTCATACGCGCCTGTGCTTTGAAAAGTTCCTTTTGCTGCTGCGCTAATGCCTTTCTCGCTTCCATGTCGCCGTACTCGGTAGCTTTACAGATAAAGTCCTGTTCGTGTTCCTTAACATACCGCAAAACCCGCCGCATATCTTCCAGCACTAAATCAAGAAGTACGTTTTTGCGGATATAATGAGAGGTACACTCGCTGCCTGTCCTTGCCCTGTTGCGCCATGCGCCGCAAGAATAGGAAAACTTGCGCGGCTCGATATTTACGCCCTGTTGGTAATACATCTTATGTCTGCAACCAGCGCAAAACAGCAAGCCGGAAAAAATATCAATCTCCGCTGCTTTTGTCGGGCGGTGGCGGGTAGCAATCCGCTTTTGCGCAAGTTCAAAGGTTTCCTCGTCAACAAGCGGCTCATGGGTGTTTGGGAAGAAATAGCGTTGTTCTTCTTCGTTCTTCCGGGTCTTTTTCGACTTGTAGGATACCTTGTGAGTTTTCGCGGTTATGGTATGCCCTAAATATTCCTGCCTTGCTAATATGTCATAGAGCGTTTTGTCCGGCCAAGTATAGGGGGCGATCATTGCCCGCTGATACCGCGCCTGTCCTGTACGCTGATAGCGCAACGCTCCAATCGTCAAGACTTTGTTTTCCGCAAGCCATTTTTGGATTTCGCACATACGCACGCCGCTAACAAACATAGCGAAAACCTGTTTGACAATCGGCGCGGTTTCCGGGTCGGGTATAAGGTGGTGGCGGTTGTTCGGGTCTGGGATATAGCCGTATGGATATTCCCCGTTGACGCGCTCGCCTTTTTGCGCCTGTGCCTGTTTAACTGCGCGGATTTTCTTGCTTGTGTCGCGGGCGTAAAACTCGTTAAACCAGTTCCGCAAGGGGGTAAACTCGTTATCCTCCCGCGCTGTGTCAACTCCGTCGTTGATCGCGATATAGCGTACTCCGTTTTCGGGAAATACAATCTCTATGAGTTCGCCCGTTTTCAGATAGTTTCTGCCAAGACGGGAAAGGTCTTTGGTAATGACCGTCGCCACTCGTCCGGCTTCCACTTCCTGCAACATCGCTTGCAGCCCCTCGCGCTCAAAACTCACGCCGGAAAATCCGTCGTCCACAAAAAACTTTGTGTTCAAAAAATGGTGTTCGTCCGCATAGCGTTGAAGTATCATTTTTTGGTGCTGTATGCTTCCGCTTTCTCCGGCTTGCATATCCTCTTGACTTAAACGGCAGTAAAGGGCGGTGATTTTATTCGACTGTAACATTAGTCCTCCTTTCCGACAGCCGAATAAACAGGTATAATGTGTTGCTATCATTATACCATATCCCGCCGCCTAATGCACTACTCGGACGCTAAAAATCCCGGATTTCCGGGCTTTTTCTGCAAATCCTTTACAATGAGTTTCTCAATCTTTTTATGGATTGTATCGGTTGCCTTTTCACTCGGCAACGCTTGAACAAGATAGGTGATTTTCCCTATTTTGCGTTCGGTTGTAATTGTCTGTTTTTTATCCATTAGAAAAACCTCCTTTTCCTGTATGGATAAACTATATTCGTCAAAAGGCAAAAACGGGCGGTTGTTAGCTGCAACCTCACGGGAGTTTCACCCCGGCCCATGCTTATGGGTGCGCCGCGCAATACTTTGAGGGTGTTCAACGCGGGAGTATCATTGTGCCGCCTTGTATGTCGTCGCCCACAAGCTGCTAAACCTGTTTTACGGCGCGGTAGTTCTCGCTCGGCTTTTCCCCTATGGGGAAAAGCTGTCATGGCGTACCCGCCGACTGGCTCGGTACAGACGGAATGTACCCGTTTGCCTGTTATGCTGCGCACCAAAGGCCGCTTTCTTTGTCAAAGAACAATAGGCTTTGTCGGCCTGCAAAAGCACATCAACAGCGGATATGCTTTTGCGGAACGACAAATAGCCCATAACGGGAAGCGTGGAAAGGGGACACGCTCCCCGCATGGGCTAAAAGATTATCCTACATGAAAAGCAAGGGTGCGGGTAATAAGGCGCACTTGCAGCCTGTTACGCATTTCCTCGTCCACATAGGAATAGGTATTGCCCGCGTCGTCTTTCAGCGTGCGGGTACAAAGTTTCGCTATGTAACCCTCGTAGTGCTTCAAGATCGCGCACATGGCGGTTGTGTCGCCGTTTGCCGCTGCGGAAATGACAGGGAACGGCAACAGATTTTCAGACTTCCTAACGGTATTCATCATCTGCTTTTCCCTCCAAATACTGTTTGATTTTCGCAAGCGCGGATTTCCTGTGCCGGAAAACCGTCGTGCGTACAACATTCAGCAGTTCGCCAATTTCCGCGTCGCTCATATCCAAGAAGTAGGACAAAAGGATAATGTCGCGTTTCCTTTCGGGCAAAGCGTTAAGGGCTTCGGCAAGCAGTTCATTTTTGACGAGTACATCAAAGCCGGACACTTGAAAACGGAAATAATCGCTTTCGTATTCGTCCGTTGTGAAAAGCTGCGCGAGTTCGCTTTCGCTCAAATCCGAAAAAGTAACTTCGCGTGCTGCGCGTTTCGCAAGAGTGCGGCGGTGGCTTTTCGCTTCGCCGACCAAAGTTTTCTTTGCTAATGCGTCGTACTGATGTTGTATTCTTTCCTTGTCGGAAGAAGATAGCTCCATAGAGTTCACCTCCTTCCCGCGTGGAGTAGAGGACGGGAGTTAAGGGCTTGTCCTCTCTGCCCCTTTCGCTCCGTACCCGTTCGGGAGATGGCTCTTGAGTGCGCTTTTCAGAAAAAAGTTGAAAAAGCAAAATGCGCCCGTCCGCAAGACGCAGGACGGGCGCAAAGGAAATGTAAGCAGTAGCTAAATGTATTGACAGTTCACATTCATAGCCGGAATATCCCGCTTGCGGAGCATAGCTTTTTTTGACCGCAAAGCATTAGGCGGGTTACAGTAAATAAAAATGGACACGGCGATACCTCCCCGGATACCGCCGTATCCTTAAAAAGGGCGACTTTAATACACTACCCGCAATCCATTCTATAATAGGGAACAGCGGCTTTTGCGCAATATTAAATAAAAAAAGCCGATAACACATAGGTTTTTTTGACCTAATGCGTTATCGGCTCTGCGTCTATGCGTCTGGCTGTTAGGGTCGGGCGAAATTAACCACTCCGGGTCAGGAGAAAATCGCCAATTTTGGTCAAACGAAAATCACCAATCTGGGGTAGCCAGCCCCCAGGTAGTATTGTTTACCCGGCCTGCTGCGGGTCAGCCGGTGAGCCAGTAGAAGTACGCAAGGCAACCGTCTCCAGCTTCCTGCCCCGGAAGCTCTCTCCCTTAATGGTAAAGACCACAGCATCGTCAAAGATGCGGTCCAGGGCGCACAGAAGAGCATCGTTCTCGCAGAAGTTCTCCTTCCACTGAGCAGGGTCACGGTTGCTGGTAAAGACCATGTTGGAGTAGCCCTCCTTCTGGTAGCGGCGGTCCACCATGTCAAAGAACAGCCGGGTATTCTCCTTGTCAAACTCACAGTGTCCCACCTCATCAATAATCAGGCAGGAAGGGCGGACAAGGTAGGACAGAAGGTTGCTCTCCCGGCCGGATCGGCGTGCGGAAGTCATGCGGTCCCGCAGCTCTGTCATCTTAATGAAGTAACTCCTAAATCCATGCTCACAGCAGGTACGCCCAAAAGCCTGGGCCAGATGGGTCTTGCCCGTACCAGGCCGTCCAATAAAGGCAAGGTTTTTGTGAGCATAGAGGGCGGACAGCGTGGGGAGGCTGCGGAGCTTGTCAACATTCTTTCCGGTGACTCGGCTGAAATCAAAGTTGTCAAAGGTCTTGGGAACCTTCAGTGGGAGGCGGCTGGTGCGGAGCAGGAAATCCACTGTGGAACGCTCCCGCTTTTCCAGGAGATAGTCAAATACCTTCGCCACGGCAAGGGCTTCAGTATCGGTCATGTTGTGCTGCTGTACCAGCATTGCAAATTCCTGGGTGGAGAAACCATACTTTGTCAGCTCACGGGTGGCATGGGCCACCGCTTCAAACAGAGAGTCAGTCATCCTCGTCGTCCTCCTTGGTGAAGTTAAACTTCTCAAAGGAGAGGTCGGTGGAGGTCTGCGGGAGCTGCCTAATCACCGTTTTCACCGGCATGGAGGGAAACTCCTCCGGCTGCTCTGGGAACGCATACTGGTTAGCACAGAAGCTGTCCTGGTAAGCCCAGGTCACTTCATGGGTAGCGAGCAGGCGGGCCATATCTGCGGAGTAAATATAAAGGCAGGAGCCGTTTCGCATAACACGGGCCGTCTTGCCGCCATAGGCGTAGGGGACGCCAAAGCGCCGCCCCTCGTAGTTCACAAACCCGTCAAAGGAAATCCTCCGCTCAGGGCAAAGGTAGAGCAACAATTCAGGGCTGTCGTTCAGTTTCGTAACCACAGAGCCACACCGCTCCCTGTGGATGTCCTGCGGAATACCCAATCCCCGGTGGAAGGTGGTGTTCTGCTCGTCACACCAGTCCAGCGCGGAGAGGTTTAGATCGGTTACATTCCAAAAGCTCCGCCCGGCCAGGAAGTTGTCCTTCACGAAACGGACCAGGCGCTCCACTTTGCCCTTCGTAAAGGGGTGGCGGGGCTTACAGAGCTTAGTCTGGAAACCCACAGTCCGCATGAACTGCTCATAGTCCTTCTGCCAAAGGGGATGCCCGTCCTGGTCCCGCCGGATAACCACGCTTTTCATGTTGTCCGTAAGGATATACTGAGGGACGCCCATGTACCGGAACCCGTGGAGCATACCAATGAACAGGTTTTCCTGCTTGGCGTTGGGGAAGAACTCCACATACCGCTCACCGCAGTGGTGGCAGACCATAGCAAAGCAGGCAACAGAGTATTCTTCTCCGGTGAAAGACTGGACCTTGGTAAAGCCCCAGTCCATCTGGAACGCGTCTCCGGGGCCGGTGGTGTACCGCCGCCCACGGTTTCCCTGCGGAGCAACCGCATAGCGAGCAGGCGGAATGAGATGCTGGTGCGCCAGGATGTAGTTTTTAATCGTGGTCTGGCTGCCAGTATATCCGTTTGCACGGAGCCTGCTGAGGCACACAGCGGAGTTTGTCACGCCGTTCTTCAGCAGACCATCCAGGATACCTGTATAGCCGCTCAGGAGCGTGGTGCTCGCTTTCCGGCCCTTTGCGGCGTGCTCAGTGTCCTCAAAGCCGTGCTCCTTCATCCGGCGCAGTCTGGCGCGGGAAATCCCGGTACGGCGCTTCAGTTCTGCAAGATTGACCTTCTCCAGCGAGAACTTGTCTCCCTGCTCGGCCATCATCTGCTCAATGGCCTTTGCCACAACCGGGGACATGGCTGCGAAATTGGGTTGTTTCATCTTATCTCCTTTCACCGGGGGCTGGCTACGCCTCCAGTGTAAAGGAACTATTCAAATTGTAAATGGCTGTTTTCAGTTGACCAAAATTGGCGTTTTTCGCCTGACCCGGAATGGCGATTATCGCCTGACGCTAACAACAGTTATTTTATTCGAACTTTGTCCAAAATGCAAGAATTATTTCAAGAATTATTTTATGAATCTTTCATGTCGTTTTCCCGCCCGTTCCCTTTTCTTCCCGATCGCCCCCCTATATTTTTTGCTATTTTATCCTCCATTTTATGAATGCGTTTTTCTCTTTTATTGCTTTCGCCGATTTTCCAACCTCTTCGACTTCCCTCAAAAAAGGCAAAATGGCATCCGGCGCATAATTTTAATGCACCGAATGCCATCTGTTCTTAACATATTCTGTATGTGCCGCGTTATGCGGCGCCCTCTTCCAGGACGGCCCGCAGCTGGCGCACTTCTTCCACCCGGTCTTCGTCAATGTATGAGACAAAGGTGCCTCGCTTGGGCATGACGTCGATGAGATGATTCTTGTGCAGGTCCAGAATGGCCTCCCTGATGGGCGTGCGGCTTACCTGAAACAAATCGCAATATTCCTTCTCGATAATCCGTTCACCCGGTTTGATTTCTACATTGACAATATTATAAAGCAGACAGCGCCGTACATACTGCCGCGACGACTCGTCTTCTTTTTTTGCCAGAATTTCCATACCCATCACCTGTTTCAGCCTGGTTCATCACGCCAAAAACCGCTTTTTATATAAAATAATCGGGGTAGAGCTGCATCAATTTACGGATACCCGTTTCCTGATTGGCCATATGCTGGCGGACCAGCCGGGCTGCCTTGTCTCCCTCATGCGATTCTATCGCTTTCAGCATATCTTCATGGACGGAAAGGGGAATGTCTTTCGGTTCCAGAAAGGCATTGAGCACGCGGGCACGGGAATAGTCGAGACTGGCCCGCATCAGGGTCTGCCAGATATGAGGCCGGCCGCAGCCAGAAAAAACAGTTTCATGGAAGGCATTGTCCGCTTCAAAAAAAGCCCGTTTATCACCGGCATCCGCCGCTTTCTGCTGGCGCTCCAGGATTTCATGCAGCTGCCGGAGGCAAGATTCAGGGAGGCCCTGACAGGCTTCTGCCATGACAGCTTCTTCCATGACAACGCGCATAAACCGGGCTTCCCGTATCATCTGGGTATGCAGCCTGGCCACAAACGTACCGCGCTGGGGAAGAATATCCAGCAGGTGATCCTGCCCGAGATGGCTGAAAGCTTCCCGTACAGGCGTACGGCTCGTCTTCAGAAGGTCTGCCACTTCCTGTTCAGACATGGCCGATCCCGGCGGCAGATGGAGTGACATAATATTATCATATAACATACGGTATACGTAAGAACGCACCGTCTCCCTCTGGAGAGGTGGTGTAATTTCCAAATCAATCATCGTTATCACCTGATTCATGTAGAATAGCAGACGGATCTCCCATCACTTGAAAAAATCAGGATGGCCGCCCGCAGTGCCGCCAGGTCGATGATGATACGGTCGATGTGTTCATTGATGTCCCGTTCCGCCTGGTCCGTTTCATGCTGCCGTATATGAGTCACGAGCGACTGGTGCTTGGCATAGACAATATCCATTTCTTCTGTATTCAGTACGGAAAAGCGCGCGGGACCGCAGATAATCCAGATTGGCCTGCATCAGTGTCTGCCAGACGTGGGGCTTGCCGCAGCCGGCAAAAATAATGCCGTGCATTTCATTATCAAGGGTCATGAAGAGGGCACTGTCGC
>ENA-OQCL01000132-OQCL01000132.1-human-gut-metagenome-genome-assembly--contig:-NODE-132-length-40741-cov-7.129610_pt1 | contig 40741 bp, 37 predicted proteins | sample MGYA00242502_ERZ504586 | MGnify/ENA primary metagenome ERZ504586 (study PRJEB26092, sample SAMD00036316) | human gut metagenome | host: Homo sapiens | study: EMG produced TPA metagenomics assembly of... | reverse complement strand
CTTAATAGGTAAATTCCGTTTTTTTCAATTCTCCAAACTGGAATTTAACGAACTAACCTCTTTACTCTTTCAACATAATCATCTGCATGATTTATGCTAATATCTCCGTGATAATATCCTTGTAATGCTTCAAGTTCACTATTTGGTATTAAATGAACAATTTTAGTTGCTGATTTTTTCATAATAGGTCTTTCTTTACTTCCAACTAATACGAGGGTCTTTGCTTTAGTATGCGATAAAGTGTTTTTTACTTCATAATTAGAATTTGACTTCATAAAAGCAATTAAATTATCTTTTGTAATTTTACAAGTATCTTCATAATATAGAGCAAACAAGCTTTTTTTAAGTTTCAAACTTTTAAATTGTAGTTTTGAAAACCACTTTTTACTTATCAAACAATATGATAAATTAAATATTGGCTCTATCATTTTATAGGTAAAGTCCATTGGCATTACAAAAGCACTTTCAATAATAGCACATTCACATATATTAGGATTTTTAGATAATATTTCTAATAAAATTTGTCCGCCTAATGATAACCCTCCAATTAGTTTTACTTTTCCATTATAATTTTTATTTATAAAATTTATTATTTCTAGAGCATTGCTTTCAATAGAAGTAAAATTTGTATCACTTCCTGAATGTCCATCTAATATAGGAATAACTATGTGAAATTCATTTTCAAGCAAGGATATTTCATCTATATAATTCCACCAAGAAAGACCTCCACCGTGTAATAAAATTATAATATCATTATTCTTTGATCCATATTCTTTATATTCCATCTTACACCTCTAAATTCCGAGTTATCCCCCCAGTATACCACGCTTTTTCCTCCTGCGGAAAAGATACCGCGCACAAAAGGCTTCTCCGGCAACTATCCGCGCCCCGGCTCATACAATCTAACAACTATGTACCGGGAGGGATATCGTGTGCTGCTGACCTTACTGCAATTTTTCGCCACAAAATTTCTGTTTCTGGCGCTCCATCTGGAAAGCGGCTGCTTTCCGCGTCCGCTCACAGCCCGGGAAGAGGCCGCCGCTTTCAGCGCCCTGCACGCCGGAGATGCCGCCGCCCGGGAAAAGCTGATCCGGCACAATCTGCGGCTGGTGGCGCACATCGTAAAAAAATATTACGCCCTGCCGGGTGATCAAGAGGATCTTGTTTCCATCGGCACCATCGGGCTGATGAAAGCGGTAGATACCTTTGATGCCACACGCAAGGCGCGGTTTTCCACTTATGCCAGCCGCTGCATTGAAAACGAGATCCGTATGCAGTTCCGGCGGGAGCGCAAGAGCGGGCAGACCGTTTCCCTGCAAGAATCCTTGGAGGCAGACGGGGACTCTGCGCTGACCTTAGCGGACGTGATACAGGACGGCTTTTGCATGGAGGACAGCTGTGAGCGGCAGGAGGATGTCCGGCGGCTGCGGCAGCTGCTGGACACCCTGCCCGCCCGGGAGCGGCAAATCTTACTGCTGCGGTATGGGCTGGCCGGGCAGCCGCCCCTGACCCAGCTGGAGACCGCCGGGCTGCTGGGCATCAGCCGCAGCTACGTTTCCCGGCTGGAGACCCACGCGCTGGAACTGCTGCGGCAGGCGTGGGGCAAAAACGGCTAGTTTTCACTCCTGCAAAATTTTCAACTGTAACTCGTCCAGTTGTTCAAAAGTATATAGCCGGTTAAAAGCTTCTACCAGTTCCTTTTTGGAAAGGCGCGGCGGCAGCCCCAGCGCATTCAAGAGTCTAGCCTTGCGCTCGGCGCTGCCGGGCTTGCCGGAAAGCCCCCACTCGTACAAATCAGTATAGGTGATCTGCCGCCCCGCCGGGCGCACCGGCGCGGCACCGACTTCCGCGCCCAAGGCGTCCAGCAGTGCCTGCCGCACAAGGGCGTCATCCACGCCCTCTACCCCCAGCAGCCCCTCCTTGCCGGGCTGCGCCTTGCGCTTTTCCTTGCCGTGGATGGCGGGCACATAAGCCTGCACCACGTTCTGCGCACCCACCATGTTGGTGATGTAGTTGCGGATTCGGAAGCCTGCCGCGTCCGAATCCGTGAGCAAGATCAAACCGTTTTTCTGCGCCAGCGCCCGGAACAGCTGCTGGCGCTGTTTGTCTTTATAAATGCCAAAACCATCCGTCAGCAGGATCATGGCATCGGTCAGGTGCGCCAGACGGACGGCATCGTACTTGCCCTCCACGATCAGCACCCGGTCGGTATGGATCATCTTGCTTTGCATCATCTTCCGCTCCCCGCCAGCGCCAGACGGCACAGGGCTGTTTCCAGCAGTGTCTGCGCCGCCACAGGCTGGCTTTTCAGGCTCTGGTCCAGCTCCAGCAGCACCTGCAAGCAGGCCTCCAGCTGGGGCAGGGTGTAGTGGGCGGCAGTTTCTGCCGAGCGCTTCAGCCGGTAGTCACTGCCCTTATAGCCAAAATCTTTGTGCACCGCACTGTAATTCTTCCGCTTTGCCGCCCCAAGCTTTACCCGGTACAGGTCCACATAGCTGCCGATCATGGCCGCTGTAATGGCAATGGGCTCCTGCTGCAGCCGCAGCAGGGTCTGCAGCTTTTTGCAGGCTCCGGTGGCGTTTTTGGCGGTGATCATGCGGATCATCTCGAACACATCCGCTTCAAGGCTCACCGTGCCCATCTCCGCCACCATGGATGCGCTCACGGTCTGGTAGCCGGACAGGGCACAGAGCTTATCCACCTCGTTTTCCAGCAGAAAGGGGTCCTCGCCGCAGCGCTCCAGCAATGCGGTGGCTGCGCCGTCCGGCAGGGTTGCGCCCTGCGCCTTTGCGCGCTCCATCATCAGATTTTTCAGTTCAAAGGGGCGGGGCTTTGCCAGCTCCTCCGTGTAGCCGATGGCCTTGCACTGGGCTTGCAGCTTTTGCGCCTGCTTGCCCAGCTTGATCTTTCCGCGTTCCAGCGGGAATACGCTGCCCAGCACTGCCACAGCGTTTTCCAAGCTGGAAAGGGTACTGCACAACTCGTCCAGGTCCTTGCTGCCGTAGGCTGCGGGGTCTATTTCCGGCAGCACCACCACACGCCGGGTACCGAAAAAGGAGATGGTACCCGCTGCCATGATAAGCTGTTCCAGTTCCGGCGCAGCACCGTCCAGGATCGTGGCGTCCTCGTCGCTGTCTGCCGACAGCACCCGCACCGCCGCCGCCACTGCCTGCCGCACCAGATACCGCTCGCTGGAATAAAAATAGTAGACCGGGCAGCCCTTGTCGGCCAGCTGCCGGAGTTTTGCTTCCGTGGCCATGCAAATGCCCCTTTCCTGTTATAAAATGCTCCTTGTATTGTACCACACTCGGCCCGGATTGCAAAGCATCACTCAAGCCTTTCGCCGCCGGTGCGGCGCAGGCTGAGGGAGGCAGTGTACTGCGTTTCCGGCGGCATCCAGCTGTAACTGCGCAGCGCCAGCAGTTTTTGGTACTGCACTGTCTCCGGTTTTTTCGGCGTAGCGATCAGCCACTCCGTTTGCAGCGGCTGCGCCAGTTCTGCCTTGCCGCTTAAGGTCACAAACTGCCGGTTGCCGATGCTCAGCCGCACAAGACACCCTTCCCGGGTGCGCAGCAGTTCCACCGCCGCCGGGGTGCAGCGCAGCTTGCGGCTGGCATTGACCGGCAGACGCTCTGCCCGGATGCCCTGCTGCGCGGGCAGGGTGCAGGCGGTTTTTGCATTCATGCGCAGGTCTACCACCAGTTCCACAGTGCGCACGCCCCGCCGCGCTAGCTGGTTTTCCACCGCACGCTGGGCGGCGCTACCGCCCCGGAACAGTACCACTGCCCGGTCGTTCTGGGCAATTACCACCGCAGGCGCCTGTGCGCTGCCCACAAGGTCGATGTGCACCACGTCCCGGCTGAGGGCGTTGCCCAGCCCGATGCCCACCGCTGCCGCCAGCAAAATGCCCGGCAGAGCCACCCGCAGACGCACCCGCCAGCGGAAAGCCAGCACCCCAAGCCCGCACAGCAGCAGACAGACCAGCGCTGCGTAGACGGTATCAAAGTAAATGGCTGCCCCGGGCTTTGTGCTGAGCCAGACCGCCCAGCCGTTCAATAGCCCTGTGAGCAGGTCTGCCGCCCGGGAAAGCACCCCGTGCACCGGTGCCAGCCACGGCACCAGTCCCACAAAGGCTACTGCCAACCCCAACAGAAGCAGCGGCTGCACCATCCACAGCACCGCGATGCTGGAGACCACCGCCCACGCGCTGACGCTCAGGCCCCGCAGCACCAGCACCGGGAAGGTAGCCGCCGAGGCGCAGGCGGCAATGCAGGCACTCTCTACAAGACCCTGCACGCCCTTCGGCAATTTGCTGTACCACGGGCGTCTGACCGGCTTTTGCAAATTTTCCCCTGCTTTGACCCAGAAGCGCCTGTCGTGGGCGTCCCGCATCCGGCGGATGCAGGCGTTGCCTGCCACCGTGCCCACCACTGCCGCAAAGGAGAGTTCAAAGCCGATATCCCACACCGCATAGCTGTTGGCGGCGGTCATCAGGATGCCTGCCGCCGCCAGCGAGGTAAGGGCGTCCGGCGGTCCCCACACCCACACGCCCAAGGCGCTGACCCACACCGCCACGGCGGCGCGGCGCACCGAGGGCGTAAAGCCGGTCACGCCCATCAGCACCAGCGCCAGCAGACTTTTCCAGACCGTGCGCCGTCTGCGGCGGCGATAGCTCTGCTCCCAGCGATAGGGCAGTAAAACACTCAGAATATCCCCGCACAGGATGGAAACGTGCATGCCGCTGACCACCAGCACATGGGAAAGCCCCGCGCCCCGGTAGGCGCTGCGCAGCTGTGCCGAAAGCCCGCTGCGGTCGCCCACCGTCATGGCAGCCAGCACGCCGCCGGTGTCCCGGTGCATGGCACGGCACAGGCTCTCGCTCAGTTTTTGCTGCAAGCGGTGGGTGCGGGCACGGAAGCTGCCGCTCTCGCCCAGTACGGTGAGCTGCGGCTTTTCGGCCAAGGGCTCTGCCTGCAAGGCGATGCCGTCCGCGTACTGCGCCGTCTGTTCTTCCATGTCCGGTTGTTGCAGCGCGAACCAGCCCTGTACCCGCTGCCCTGCCGTGCAGGCGGGCAGCTCCGCACAGGCTATGCAGAAGCTCGCCGGGCTGCCGTTCACACTTTCCACCCACAGGGTCGCGTCCACTGTGTCCGAAAAATAGTTACTGTCCGCGCGCTCCACCTCGGCGGTCAGCAGCACGGTGCGCCCGGCGTAGTTTGCCCGGGTACGCTCCAGCCGGGCGTTTGTAGTGTACACCGCGCAAAGCCCGGCCAGTGCGCCCAGCAGCAGGCAGACCGCCAGCTTGCGGCTGCCATCCGGGATGCAAAGCAGCAGCAAAAAGGCAACAAAAAATGCCGCAAACGGCATAAAAAACTCCGTTTGCGGCAAAAAAGTCCATAGGAAACTAAGGCCCATCATTCCGGCGCAGAACGCGCAGAGCGGGCGGCGCATCCCGGCTTAGTGGAAGAACAGGGGCAGCGGCTCAAGGAAGATGATATCCTTGCGCTCAGAAGCGTCGCCCTCGGCCAGAACAGCGGCCTGACCCACGATGGTGCACTGGGTCTTTTCTGCCAGCGCGTCCAGTGCCTTCAGAGAGCCGCCGGTGGAGATGACATCGTCCACCACCAGCACACGCTTGCCGTTCATCTTTTCCAGCTCCTTGCGGTCGATGACCAGCTTCTGCTTACCGGCAGTGGTAATGGACTGATCCTCCACCACCACAGGGTCCGGCATATACAGCTTGACACCCTTGCGGGCGCAGATATAGGGCTTGCCGCTCTGGCGGCTCATCTCGTGTGCCAGCGGAATGCCCTTGGCCTCGGCGGTGAGCAGGATATCAAAATCCGGGCACTTCTTCAGCAGCTCCGCAGCAGCGGCCACGGTCAGCTCGGCATCACCCAGCATGATAAATGCGGCAATGTCCATGTGGTCGTTCACCTTGCAGATGGTCAGCTCACGGGTCAGGCCTGCAACATGCAGGGTATAAGTTTCAGCCATAATCAAAATCTCCCTTTCGTATTGGAATCAGACAGGCAGTTTTTCGCCGCCCAGAACATGGAAATGCAGATGCTTCACGGTCTGGCCTGCGTCCTCGCCCACGTTGGAGATGATGCGGTAACCGTTTTCCAGCCCCTGCTCCTTGGCCAGCTTTGCGATGACGGCGAAGATGTGGCCCAGCAGAGCACCATCCTCCTCGGTCAGCGCAGCGGCAGAGGAGATGTGCTTGCGGGGAACCACAAGGAAATGCACCTTTGCCTGCGGGTTGATGTCGTAGAATGCCACTACCTGGTCATCCTCGTACAGCTTTTTAGAGGGGATCTTGCCCTCTGCGATCATGCAAAACAGACAATCTTCCATGGGGGAACACTCCTTCCTGCTTCTACAAAAGCCCGCCGCCCGGCGCGCATCCGGCACCGGGCGGGGACATGGATCTTTTTAGCCCAGAGCCTTCTTGACGATGGCGCTCACAGAAGCCAGTGCCTCGTCGATCTTGGTCTCGTCCTTCAGACCGGCCATTGCAAAGTCCGGCTTGCCGCCGCCCTTGCCGCCGGCGATAGCAGACAACTCCTTGACCAGCACACCGGCCTTCAGGCCCTTTTCCTGTGCCAGCTTATTCACGGTAACAGCCATGGTGATCTTATCCTCAGCCTTGCCCACCAGAACAGCCACCACGGGGTTCACGGCCTTGTCGCGGATGCTGTCGCACATGCCGCGCAGGGTGTCGCCGGTAGTACCGGTAAAGTATGCAGAGGCGATCTTCACGCCGTCTGCTTCCTCAGCATTGTCGAACAGGCTGTCCACCTTGGAGGCGGCGATCTTTGCCTTCATCTCCTCCAGCTCGCGGCTCATGGCCTTGTTCTCGGCCATCACAGCCTCGGCGCGGGCGGGCAGAGCCGCCACGTTGTTGGCCTTCAGGGTGTTGGCCACATCATGCAGCATAGCCTCCTGCAGGTTTGCACGGATCAGCAGGTTGCGGCCGGTGACGGCTTCGATACGGCGGATGCCGGCAGCCACAGAGGACTCGCTGACGATCTTGAAGCCGCCGATCTGGGCGGTGTTCTTGACGTGGGTGCCGCCGCAGAACTCGGTAGACCAGCCCTCGATATCCACCACGCGGACCACCTTGCCGTACTTTTCGCCAAACAGAGCCATTGCGCCCAGCTTCTTGGCTTCCTCCACCGGCATCTCCTGCACGGTGACGTTCATGGAGTCAAAGATCTTATCATTGACGATCTTCTGCACCCGTGCCAGCTCCTCGGGGGTCACGGCGCTGAAGTGGGTAAAGTCGAAGTGGGTGATGGAGGCATCCTGATAGGAACCAGCCTGATGCACATGGTCGCCCAGCACCTCACGCAGGGCAGCCTGCAGCAGGTGGGTAGCGGTGTGGTTGCGGGCAATGGCCATGCGGTAGCCCTTGTCCACCTGTGCGGTCAGCACATCGCCCACCTTCACGATACCGCTTTCCAGCACGCAGGTGTGGACGTAGTAGCCCTTGGGGGTCTTTTTCACGTCCAGCACGCGCAGGCTGCACTCAGCACCGTTCAGCACGCCGTGGTCGGCAGCCTGACCGCCCATCTCAGCGTAGAAGGGGGTCTTATCCAGCACCACCAGCACGCCGTCCTTTGCCTCCTCGTCGGTGGCAATGGCATCGGTCAGGGTCTCTTCATCGCTCAGCGCCACAACAGTGCCCTTGTCGGTCAGGGTGTCGTAGCCGGTAAAGACGGTGGGCTCGGCTTCCAGTGCGCCGAACAGATCCTCGCTCCAGCCGGAGATGTTCTTCTTCAGGCGCTCGGCGCGGGCGCGCTCCTTCTGCTTCTTCATCTCTGCGTGGAAGCCGTCCTCGTCGATCTCCAGACCCTGCTCGGCGGCGATCTCCTTGGTCAGATCCAGCGGGAAGCCGAAGGTATCGTTCAGCTTGAAGGCGTCCATGCCGCTCAGCAGCTTCTGGTGTGCCTTCTCCAGACGGTCGATCATGTTGTTCAGGATGTTCATGCCGGCATCGATGGTGCGGGCAAAGTTTGCCTCCTCGGTGCCGATGACCTTCTTGATATAGGCGTCATGCTCACGCAGCTCGGGGTAAGCGGACTCGCTGGACTGGATGACGGTCTCCACCAGATCCACGAGGAAGGGGTGGTCGATGCCCAGCATCCGGCCGTGGCGGGCAGCGCGGCGCAGCAGACGGCGCAGCACATAGCCGCGGCCCTCGTTGGAGGGCAGGATGCCGTCAGACACCATAAAGGTGCAGCTGCGGATATGGTCGGTGATGACGCGGATGGAGATATCGGTCTTGGGGTCCTGTTTGTAGGTCTTGCCTGCAATGTGCTCCACATGGTGCAGCACACTCTGCACGGTATCCACCTCGAACAGGTTGCCCACGTTCTGCATCACGCAGGCCAGACGCTCCAAGCCCATGCCGGTATCAATGTTGGGGCGTGCCAGACGCTCGTAGTGACCCTTGCCGTCGGCGTCGAACTGGCTGAACACGAGGTTCCAGATCTCCATATAGCGGTCGCAGTCGCAGCCCACGCCGCAGGTCGGCTTGCCGCAGCCGTACTCGGGGCCGCGGTCAAAGTAGATCTCGGAGCAGGGGCCGCACGGGCCGGAGCCGTGCTCCCAGAAGTTGTCCTCCTTGCCCAGACGCACCATGTGGTCCGGGGCGATGCCGACCTTCTTGGTCCAGATATCGTAGGCCTCGTCGTCCTCCTCGTACACAGAGATGTGCAGACGGTCCTTGGGGATAGCCATCCACTCGTCACTGGTCAGGAACTCCCAAGCCCAAGGAATGACCTCGTCCTTGAAGTAATCCTGGAAGGAGAAGTTACCCAGCATCTCAAAGAAGGTGCCGTGGCGGGCAGTGATGCCCACGCGCTCGATATCCGGGGTGCGGATGCACTTCTGGCAGGTGGTCACGCGATGACGGGGCGGCTCCTCCTGTGCCAGGAACCACTTCTTCATGGGGGCCATGCCGCTGTTGATCAGCAGCAGGCTGGGGTCGTTCTTGGGTACCAGGGGGAAGCTGTCCAGACGCAGATGTCCCTTGCTTTCAAAGAAGCTCAGGTACTTTTCGCGCAGTTCATTCAAACCGGTCCATTGCATAGATCTTTCTCTCCTCAATTGTCTTTGGCGCTCAGGCGCCGTTTTTTATGCTGTTATGGCAGAGGGGCGGCACGGTGAAAAAACAAAAAACAGCCCTCATCCCAAAAGGGACGAAGGCTGCTTATGCATCAAACTCCGTGGTACCACCCAAATTGCAAAGGATAACGTGTCCCTTGCCGCTTTCGGCGCATTAACGCTGCGCAGCGTCCGGTTTACATTCGCCGGAAGCTCCGGGGTGGCGCGAAATGATCCCGACCGGAGCGCCTTACAGCCGTGGGCGCTCTCTCTGGACGGTGGTGTGTGCATTTCTGACCCCATCATTGCCATCTGTCATAATTTTACATTCCGCAAGGCAGGCGAAGTGCCCCTTTGCGTACAGCTAAATTATAGCATACGCAAAACGTTTGTCAACGGTTTTGAGCAAAAATTTACGGCACCCAGATGCGGCGCACCTCCAGCACCTTGCCGCCCTGCACCACCAGCGTGGTATTATAGGTGGTCCAGTTATCGGGGTCTGCATTGATCGCTGCTGCCACCGCATCCGCGCCCGTAGTCTCCACGGCTTCGGCCTGCGGGTCGGCAGAACTGTCCTTCAGCACTACATCCTCTGCCAGCGGCATCGTCTTTTCTCCCATCTCGTAATAGAGCGGGTAATCGTCAAAGGTCATCGTCCGGTAGGTGTCATCATCCTCCAGCTTCAAGTCCAGCCCGCCGGGCTGCTCCATGCCGCCGTTGATGCTTATAAGATGGTATTCGTCATTTTTTTCGATGCTCGTCACCGCATTGTTCACGACCTGATTCCATGCCGCACCCTCTTCGTGGAAGGTGATCTTGTCGCCAACAGCAAGGTTTTCAATATCTTCTTTTTTATAAAGGTCGTAGCCAAACACTTTTGCAGTCAATTTGCCGTCCTGTACGCCGGAAACGATGGATGCCGGGATAAGCGTTACCGCATCCGGGTCATCCAGATCGTCCAGTGTCCATGTCAGCAGATTGATTGGCTCTGTAACGCCTTCTTCTGCCACATGGGACGAGGCCGGCACTGCACTGGATGCGGGGGTGCTGGCGGGGGTTCCAGAGCTGCCGCAGGCCGTCAATGCGATGCCCGCAGCCAGAACAGCCAGAATCTTATATTTCAAGTTCATAAAAATACCTTCTTTCTTGACGCGGCAGATTTATTCCGCTACAATAAAAACGAATCAAGAACCCATTCTATTGCGACTGATTTTAAGATAGAGAGGAATTTCCCGTGAAAATTTTAAAAGTAAAGTGTCTTGCCCCACCCGGCTGGACAATTATCTGACCCAACAGTACCCCGCCCTGACCCCCGGCCGTCTGAACAAGGCGCTGCGGGAGAACAAGATCAAGCTGAACGGCAAAAAAGCAGCCGCTTTCCACCCGCGTGATGGCAGGCGACGAGATCAAGCTGTTCATTCTGGATGACGTTCTGGACGCCGACCGCCGGGTGGAAGGCCCCGCGTGGAAGAACGCCCGCACCCCGGCGCAGGTGGTGTATGACTGCCCGCAGATCTTGATCGTGAACAAGCCTGCCGGCGTTGCGGTGGACGGTCCGGAGGACGACACCCTGCTGAACCGTGCGCTGCTGTACCTGAACAAGCAGGGCGAGTACAAGGAGAACGACCTGTACACCCCCGCCTTGTGCCACCGGCTGGACACCGGCACCAGCGGCCTTGTGATCATTGCCAAGACCCCGGAGGCCGAGGAGCTGTTCCTTTCCGCCATCAAGAACCGTGAGGTGCAAAAGACCTACCTCTGCGTCACCTTTGGCCGTCCCATGCCGCCGGACGCCACCTTGGGCGGCTATCTGCTGAAGGACGCTGACCGCGGCATCGTGAAGATCGTGGAGGACAAGCAGCCCGGTGCCAAGGAGGTGGAGACCCGGTACGAGACCATCGCCGTCTCCGGCCGTCTGGCCCTGCTGAAGGTGCAGCTGATCACCGGCCGCACCCACCAGATCCGCGCCCACATGGCAAGCATCGGCTGCCCCATCCTTGGCGACAGCAAGTATGGCAACAACAGCGCCAACCGGGAGCTGAAGCTGAAGTATCAGGCACTGTGCGCATGGGAGCTGACCATGCCCCGCTTCACCCAGCCGGACTTTGCCTTCCTCAGTGGCAAGACCTTCCACGCCCCGAAGCCGTGGTATTACCAGCAGGTGCTGGACGGAACTTTGAAGTAAGACGATTTTCAGCAGCTGCCGTTCTCCACTTCGACCCCTCTCGTGAAAATACAATGCCGGGCAGACCGCAGTCTGCCCGGCATTGTTCTATAAATAAGATTCTTTCCGCTGAATATGGCCAGAGCAAGGCGGAGGCCATTAAAATCGTTCTCTACGCAGAAAAATCAGACCCGCACCATATCCGGGGTGATCTCCGCCAGCGTATGGGCACCGCACATCTGCATGGTGTCGGCCAGCTCCCCGGCCAGCTTATCGATGTAGCACTTCACGCCCTCTGCGCCGCCGCCGTAAACTGCGGTCACGAAGGGGCGGCAGATCAAAACGCCGTCTGCGCCCAGTGCCAGTGCCTTGAACACATCCACACCGGTGCGGATGCCGCCGTCCACCAGCACCTTCACGCCGGTGCCCTTGAGGGCTGCGGCGATCTCCGGCAGCACCTCGGCGGTGGCAGGGCACTGATCCAGCACGCGGCCGCCGTGGTTGGACACCACGATGGCGGCGGCACCGGCCTGCTTTGCCTTCAGTGCGCCCTTAACGGTCATCACGCCCTTGACGATGAAGGGACGCTCGGCCAGCTGCACGATCTCGGTCAGCTCCTCCACGCTCTTGCTGCCGGCGGGCGGGGTCATGTTCTTCAGGAAGGGCAGACCCGCTGCGTCCACGTCCATGGCCACGGCAAAGCAGCCGCTGGCCTTGGCCTGTGCCATTTTCTCGCGGATGGTGTCGATGTTCCACGGCTTGATGGTGGGCACGCCGCAGCCGCCCGCAGCGCCAATGGCACGGGTAGCCATCTCCCATCACGGTGGGGTTGGTGCCGTCGCCTGTAAAGGCTGCAATGCCGTTTTCTGCGCAGGCGCGCACCAGTACATCGTTATAGGTCATATCGGTGTAGGTATCGGAGTAGTGCAGGTTCACTGCACCCACAGGGCCCGCAAAGAAGGGATAGCGGAAGCTTTTGCCGAACAGCTCCAGCGTGGTGTCCGGTGCACCGCCGGGGCACAGGGTGTCCATGTTCACCCGGATATCTGCCCACTTATTATAATTGCGGATAGCGGTATCGCCCACACCCTTGGCACCCGGACCGGGGATCTGGTTTTTACAGGCCACGCCGTTGCACACCGGGCAGGCCTTGCAGTATTGACCAATGCAGGTACGGGCATTGGCAAGTACTTCAGGATAAGTCATAAAAGCATCCTCCTTATATTTCCCGCCGCTGCGGCACAAAATGACCCACCGCAGTGCTCTTTGCCCTCAATATAGACCTATTTTAAAGGTGCGTCAAGGGCTTTTTGTACTTTCCATCCATGCGGCAGAATGCTTTCTCGCGTTTTTTCGTCATTTTTAAAAAAGTCTGATTTTTTTCAAAAAATCCTTGACAAAAAGCCTGCTTTCAGGTATTATAGTGGAGCGCCAAGGGCACCCGCCCAAAGGCAGAATAAAAGATGTGGAAAGATGGCTGAGTTGGTCTAAGGCGCACGACTGGAAATCGTGTAACGTGTCAAAAGCGTTCTGGGGTTCGAATCCCCATCTTTCCGCCAGAAACCTGAAACAGAAATGTTTCAGGTTTTTTGTTTTGTCCGCAGTTTGCGGCGCTTGACATTTGCGTGCAGTTCCGTTATGCTGAAGCAAATACGTTTTACCGGAAGGAGAGGTTTTCCCATGGCATCTTCCCACAAAAAGCGCACTGGTCTGCGGGCGGCGCTGATCGTTCTGCTGTGTCTGGTTTTGGTGTGCGTGGTGGCTGCGGCGGTACTGTACAGCCTGGTCAGCCGCAAGATCAAGGCATTCCAGAGCGGTGCCAGCTTTGCGCTGGACTACACCATCACCTCCACCGAGGCCGAGCCCCCCGCCCTTTACGCCCTGCTGGACAAGTTCGGCGGCACCACCGGCAGCCTGACCGGCCAGTATACCCCCGGGCAGTGCAGCTGGCGCTGTACCCGACGGGCACCAGCACCGTCAACGATGCCCCTCTGACCCGGATGTACATCAGCGAGGAAGAGACCCTTTACGACGCCGGGCAGCTGTACAACAAGCTGCGCAGCACGGTTGTGGCCGAGTATCCGCTGGCAAGCCTGCTGCTGCCGGGCTGGTCGCTGGGCAGCTATATCTCCCAAGACCAGCTGGCCACCCTGCTGGGGGTAGACCCCGCCGCCACCGGCTTGCAGCAGGTGAACGACTTCCAGCTGGACTTGAAACAGCTCAAAACCGTGCAGCCCGCCAACGCGAAAGAAGGTTACCTCTACCTTCAGCTGCCGAACCTCGCCGCCGGGGAGGATGCGCCGCAGCTGATTCTGGGCATCGAAAAGCAGGGTCTGCTCAAGACCCTGTCCCCCAAGGTGCACATCCTGCTGGACGTGCCCGCCCACCACATCCATGCAGAACTTTCCGGCACGGTGACTGCCTCCCAGACCGTGGTAACCGCTCCCACCTCCCGGATGCAGGACTCTGACGTGGAAAGCCTTGTGCAACTGCGCAAGACCATCGAGAGCATCGTGCAGTTCGTGCAGACCGCTGCCCAGAGCGATGATGCTGCCTCCCCTGCTGCATAAAAAAGCTTCTATTAAACGCAAAAAAATCGGACAGATCGCACTCTGTCCGATTTTTTTTGCTGTTTAAAAGTTTTTTTTACTTCTTTACGGTCTTTTTTGCAGGGTGCACGCTTTGCCTTGGGCTTTTGCGGCGGCAGGGGCAGTCTTGGCTTCCGCTGCGGGCGCTGCCTTGGCAGCCGGTTCAGCCTTAGTAACAGGCTCGGCCTTGGTTGCCACGGCGGGAGCTGCCTTCACCTCTACTGCGGGAGCAGCAGGCTCAGCCTTTGCCTTAGCAGCCTTCTTTGCAGCGGGCTTTTCTGCCTTGACCGGCTCTGCAGCCTTTGCGGTGGGAGCAGCGGGCTTCTCCTCCACCTTCTTGGCGGTGCGGGGCTTGCGGGCTGCGGGCTTCTTGGCGGGAGCGGCTTCCTTGGCCGGTGCGGCCTTCGTCTCGGCAGCGGGCGCTGCTTGTTCAACCTTGGCGGCACGCTTTACGCGGTCCTTTACCTCAGAGATGACCCACAGCTGGTCACCACCGCCGGGCACCTCCTGCCAGATCTGCAGCACAGCGCCCACCTCGGCACCGATGCCCACGGTGTCCACGCACTTGCCGCCTGCCCAAGAAGAGCGCAGACGCACGGTGCCCTCCGGGGTGTGCTCCACCTTCCACATCTGGGACGTGCCGCCCACGTCCTCCCACAGGTGCAGCCATGTGCCATTGGCGGTGCCGGTCATGGTCAGATCCAGCAGCTTGCCGGAGGCACGGTTGCGGATGCGGTACACACCATCGCCCTCGCGGACAAAGCTCCACTCCTGCTCGGGCTTGTGGTCATACTTGCCCAGACGGACAGTGCCGCCGTCCTTGCTGCCCTCCACTGCCTGAATGACATTGCCGGTGTGAGCGGCAATGGTATAAAAGCGGTCGGCCTCGATCACAGTTTGTGCTACGGATTTCATGTACAAATCCCTCCCAATCATAAAATGCACAGATTTTTCCAATTCCTTCTTATAAAGAATACCACATATCGTGATTTTTCACAAGCAATTCGACAATTCTTTAGCACTTTATATAGAAACCACCCTGTTTTCGCCTGCTTTTTCGCCCCTTCGCAGGGGCGAAAGGCCGTTTTTACTCCCTCTCGACATTTTGTCGCAACTGCGTTATACTGTTTTCATCAGGACTATCTGCCGCTCTGAAAGGGGCGGTTTTCTCGTTTTTTGAAGGAGGATATTTTTCCATGACCCAGCAGGACCGCACTGCGGTGCAGTATCACAAAATGACCGAGACCCCTATCCCCCGGCTGATCCTCAGCCTTGCCGCGCCCACGATTTTAAGTATGCTGATCACCAGCATCTACAATCTGGCGGATACCTTTTTTGTAGGGCGCATCTCCACCAGCGCTTCCGGCGCGGTGGGCGTCGTTTCCAGCCTGATGGCTATCATACAGGCGCTGGGCTTTATGCTGGGGCACGGCTCCGGCACCATCATCAGCCGCCGCCTGGGCAGTCAGGATACCCACGCTGCCACCCGCTTTGCTTCCACCAGCGTTTTTTACGGCGCTGGCCTTTGGCGTAGTGCTGGCGGTGGTCGGCCTTGCCACCCTGCCGGACTTTATGATGCTGCTGGGCAGCACCGAAACCATTCTGCCCCATGCCTGTGCCTACGCCCGGCCCATCCTGCTTGCCGCACCGCTGATGATCTCCAGTCTGGTGATGAACAACATCCTGCGGTATGAGGGCAAAGCGAACCTTGCCATGGTCGGGCTGGTCACCGGCGGACTGCTGAACATTGCACTGGACCCGCTGTTCATGTTCGCTTTAGGGCTGGGCACTGCCGGTGCCGGGATCGCCACTGCCCTCAGTCAGACCATCAGCTTTGGCATTCTGCTGTATATGTTCCTGCGGGGCAAAACGGTCAGCCAGTTCCGGCTTTCTGCCGTCACCCGGGAGCCGCGCGAGTTTTTGCAGATCCTTGCAGGCGGCGCGCCCAGCTTTGGCCGTCAGGGGCTGAACAGCATCGGCGGGATGCTGCTGAACATTGCCGCCCGCAGCTACGGCGATGCCGCCGTGGCGGGTATGAGCATTGTGTCCCGCATTTTTATGTTCATCCTCTCAGTGGCCATCGGCGTGGGACAGGGCTTGCAGCCGGTGGCGTCCTTCAACTACGGCGCCCGCAAATACCACCGAGTGCGGCAGGCCGCCGTCTTTACCCTGAAAGCCGCCTTTGCGCTGCTGGTGGTGCTGATCGCGGTGTGCTGGTGGAACGATGAAAACCTGATCCGCCTGTTCCGGGATGACCCGGCGGTCACCGCTGTGGCGCTGCCCGCCTTCCGCTACCAGTGCTTTGCCATCCTTCTGCAGCCGGTGATCGTGGTGACCAACATGACCTTCCAGAGCGTGGGCAAGGCCGGGCGTGCCACCTTTCTGGCCTGCTGCCGGCAGGGCGTGTGCTTTATCCCGTTGATTCTTGTACTTCCCCGGGTGCTGGGGCTTGTGGGCGTGGAGCTTTGCCAGCCCATTGCGGATACGCTCACCTGCTTCATTTCTCTACCCTTTTTGCTGGCCTTTCTGCGGCAGCTGGAGCAGATGGACAAGGCAGAAGCGTCCCATGCCCCGGCGCAGCTGTAATGCAATTGTAACCGTTTTTAGCCGCATTTTTCTGCAAGTTCTGCAATGAAAAATGCGGCTGTTTCGTATTCTGAGTGAACGGAAAAATTTTCCTCCCTGTTCTTGCAAAGGAGTGTTTTTTATGAAGCGTGTTGTCTTGCGTATCGGCTGCGGGGCAGTCTGCACTGCCCTTGCCCTTACCTTGGGCTGCGGCTGCGCCCTGCTGCCGCCCGCCACCGGCGTGCCGGGCGCTGCAAGTTCTGCCGTTTCGGTACCTACGGACGACAGCGGCAAGCCCCTGTACGACCCTGCCGTGCTGAACGATAGCCGTTTGCGGGTGCTGTACTGCGACGGCCGTTCCGGGAGCAGCACCACCATCCTGTGCGGCAGCACCCCGCTGCACCAGTCTACCCGCAGTGAGAACGTCTCGCTGGTGGAGGACAGTGCCACCGGCACCGCAGACTACTGGCTGCGCAGCTGGTCCGACCCTACCGGCCGGGGCGGACGCCGCACCGCCCTGTACGACAAGACCGGCACCGAAGTAATGTCCTTTGAGGGCGAGCAGAGCGCCACCCTGCAAAACGGCCTGCTGGTGCTGCAGGAGAACCGCCTGATCGATGGCGGATACGTCCCAGAGTCAGGTTATGGCACCTGTCAGGTCATCGACCTTGCCACCGGCGCAGCGTTGCCGGTGCCGGAGGGCGCATACAGCTGCACCCTATGCGGCGATAAGCTGGTGTTCAGCTGCTACGCCCGCCCGGAAGGACTGGACGATTACGACTGGGATACGGATTACCAACAGAACAGCTGGGTGGTGGTGCAGGAAAAGGACGGCACCCCTGTCTACCGCGCCGATGCCGCCTCGGCACACCGCCTTTTCTACGACAGCGATACCCTGAGTGACTGGGTGGAGCTGGATGTTACCACCGGGGAAGAAACCACCGACCGGATTTTGTACAACGTCCTGACCGGCGAGCAGTGCACAGGCTTTTTACAGGTCTACCCGGGTGGGCTTGCCAGCTTTTCCACCGGCGACGGCCGGTACGAGCTGCGGGATATGACCACCGAGGATCGCGGATTGATCGCCGCCTTTGACGAACAGCCCCAGTCAATATTTCCCGGGCTATGTGGTAACATGGCACAGCGGCGAGGATCACGGCTACGAACTCTATGATCTGGAGACCGGCACCAAGACCCCGCTGTACGATGTGGACGCCACCGACAACACCGTAGCCGTCTACGCGCTGGACGGCAGTCTGCGGGTGTACAGCACGGACAACGGAAAGCTGCTGACCGACACCACCGTAGAACCGGTGGAGCACCAGCAGCGGGTACGGATGAGCAACTGCGGCAGTGGCTATGTCTGGCTGAAATTGCAGGATAACGACCGCTACGAGACCACCGCCACCCGGCTGTACGGCCCGCAGGGGCTTGTCAGCGACCTGACCGCCCTGCAAGGCAAATACAGTTACGTCAACTACCTGACCACCGACCCCGACGGCAGACCCATGTTCTACGGCAGCCGCAGCGCTGTGGGCAGCGCCTACGGCAACGTATACGATGTGCTGGACGCAGACGGCAAGGTAGTATTACAGGGGCTTGCCAGCTGCACCAGATACTATTCTAACAGCCTGAACGCCCTGCCCGACCATGTGTTTGCTGCACAACGGGGCTTCTATGTGGGCTGGATGGACACAAGCGGCAACTGGCTGTACTGCCAGAGCATTTTCTCGTCTGCCACTGCGGACGATGAACCGAGTTACGGCTATTGAGTTAGGAGGGCTTTCTTATGAAAAACGCTAAAAATTTTCCCGCCGCAGCTTTCTGCTGGGGCTGGCTGCCTGCTCCGCCGCCGGGGTGCTGACCGCCTGCAAGGGCACGGATGCGCCCTCCGGCAGCACCGCTTCCTCTGCCGCAGAGCTGCCCGCATCCTCTGCTGCTTCCTCGGCTGTGCAGCAGCCGGAGCCGTTTCTGACCGAAGCGGAGTTTCCCCCGCTGGACGGCAGCACCGCCTGCATCCCGCTGATGGCGCAGATGCTGGCCGATACCACCGGTATGGACTTGGAAGAAGCCCGCAGCAGCATCACGGTGAGCACCACCGCCTACGCATGGGAAAACTTTGGCTTGTACGACACCACCACCCGGATGCTGGTGGTATACGAAGCGCCGGACTATGTAAAGGAAGAGCTGCAGGAGGCCAATGTGCAGCTGGAGCAAAAGCCCATCGGGGTGGACGCGCTGGTGTTCATCGTCAACGAGGACAACCCGGTGCAGGCGCTTACCCAGCAGCAGTTGCGGGACATCTACGCCGGAAAGATCACCAACTGGAAGGATGTGGGCGGCAAGGATCAGGAAATCGTTGCCTTCCAGCGCGGCGAGGACTCTGGCAGTCAGACCCTGTTCAAAAAGCTGCTCATTCAGGGCAGAGAGTTGATGACTCCGCCCTCTGAGCTGGCTCCCGCCGCCATGGGCGAGCTGGTGGACAGCATTGCCGATTACAACAACAGCGCCAACGCCATCGGTTTCTCCGTGTATTACTACATCGACCAGATGTACTCCAAGCCCGGGCTGCGGCTGCTGGCGGTGGACGGTGTGACCCCCAGCAACGACACTCTTGCCGACGGCAGCTACCCCCTGTGCAACGATTTTTACGCCGTCATCCACCCGGATGCCGCCGCCGACAGCCCGGAGCGCCGCCTGTACGACTGGCTGGACACCGACGCCGGGCAGGACTGCATCAAAAAGTCCGGCTATGTGGCCGTCGGCCCGCAGACCACCGTCACCATCGTGGATTGAAATTGACAGACCTTCTCTCGTCTGCTACAATAAAGGCAGGATTTTGTCGATCTTTATGCAGCAGAATGCTGAAAGGAAGGTCTTACTATGGAACATCCCTCTCACCCGGTAGAAAGCCACTGGCGTACCTCCCTGCGCAACCGCATTATTCAGGCTTCCAGTCTACTGGAAGTGCTGTTATCCGGGCTGGTGCTGATTGGTCTGCTGCTCAGCGTTGTACCCCTGATCCGCTGGATGCCCGGCCTGCTGTTCGATGGCAACGAGGCAGAGATCCGCACCTTTCTGGAGCGCAGCTTGGACATTGTGATCGGCATTGAGTTCATCAAGATGCTGGCCAAGCACAGCCCCGGCAGCAGCCTTGAGGTGCTGCTGTACGCCATTGCCCGCCATCTGGTGGTGGGACACGATTCCGCCGTGGAGAACCTGCTCAGCGTGGGCGCGATTGCGCTGATCTTCATTGTGCGCAAGTTCTTCTTTGTCCCGGCCTTTGGCGCACACCTGCCGGATGGTCACCCTGCGCCGGATCTTACCCCCGCCCAGAGCGGTATCCCCGCCGACTGGTTCCGTCGGCGGCATTCCGAAGCAAAGCCTGAGGAAGAGACCGAGACAAAGGAATAAGTCTATACAAAAACCACCCCGCAGCGGCCGGTGAACGGCTGCTGCGGGGTGGTTTACTATTTTCTGTTACTTTTTGCCGTGACGGCCAAAGCGGTACTCCTTGCCCTCGCGGATGCGCTGGATATTGGAGCGGTGCATGTAAATGACCATTGCGGCCATGATCACCGAGCCGATGGTGCACACGGCAAGGTCGGCGGCAGAATAGCCCCGGAACACGCCGTACAGGATGGTGAGCACCGGGTAGAGTGCTGCCATGGTCACGCTGCCCAGTGACACCATGCCGGTGGGCAGCAGGCAGGCCAGAAAGATGACCGCCAGAAAGGGGATCAGCACCGGCTGGATGGCCAGAATGGTGCCGCCCGCCACCAGCACGCCCTTGCCGCCCTTAAAGCCGAAATACAGGGGCTTCAAATGGCCGATAATGGCAAAGATCGCAGCCAGATACACCGCCAGATAGGGCGAGAGCGTGGTGCTCTCCGGCATCTGGGTGAACAGCCAGCGGCCGATGCACACGGCCAGCACACCCTTGAGCACATCACCAAAGGCGGTAAGCGCCGCCGCCTTTTTGCCGAAGGTGCGCAGCATATTGGTCATGCCTGCAGCGCCGCTGCCGTACTTGCGTACGTCATCGTGGTACAAAAACTTGCTGACGAGGATACCGGTGTCGATGCTGCCCAGCAGATACGCCTGCACAGCGGACACCACAGCGATGAGAACAGATTTCATCATCTGAGCCTCCCTGACGTGTTATACGTCCTTGGCACCCACCTCGCCGGAGCCGCGCTCCCGCACGACCAGACGGATGGGCGTATGCTCCAGACCAAAGTTTTCGCGGATCTGGTTGATGAGATACCGCTGATAGCTGAAGTGGAACAGGTGCTTTGCGTTCACGAAGGCCACGAACGTGGGGGGACGGGTGGAGGCCTGCGTCAGGTAGTAGATCTTCAGGCGGCGGCCCTTGTCGCTGGGGGGCTGCATCCGGGCAGTAGCGCGAGCCAGCATCTCGTTCAGCACGCCGGTGGGCACGCGGGCACCGTTCTCGGCATCCACATCCCGGATCAGCTGCATCAGCTTGTTCACGTTGTAGCCGGTCTGGGCAGAGATGAAGATAATGGGTGCATAGCCCATAAAGCTGAAGCACTCGGCATAGCCGCGGCGCTGCAGTTCCATGGTGTTGGTCTCCTTGCCTTCCACGGCATCCCACTTGTTCACCACGATGATGCAGGCCTTGCCCTGCTCGTGGGCGTAGCCTGCCACCTTGCTGTCCTGCTCGGTAAAGCCGACGGTGGCATCCACAAGGATCAGCGCCACGCGGCTGCGCTCCACAGCAGCCAGTGCACGCACCACCATGTAGCGCTCCAGACCATCGCTGATGTTGCTGCGCTTGCGCAGACCGGCGGTATCGGTAAAGATGAACTTGCCGTAGGCGTTGTCCACCGGGGTGTCGATGGCATCACGGGTGGTGCCGGCCTCGTTGGCCACGATCATGCGGTTCTCACCCAGAATGCGGTTGGTCAGGCTGGACTTGCCCACGTTGGGGCGGCCGATGATGGCAACGGGGATGCGGTCCTCTTCCACCACGGTCTCGCTGAAGTCCAGATGGGCGCACACTGCATCCAACAGATCGCCCGTACCGTGACCATGCACGGAAGAAATGGGCATCACCTCGTCAAAGCCGAGGTTGTAGAACTCGTACAGTTCCATGGGAGCCTCGCCCACCTTGTCGCACTTGTTCACGGCAAGAATGATGGGCTTGTGGCTGCGGCGCAGCATGTGTGCCACGTCCTCGTCGGCTGCGGTCAGGCCGTTGCGCACGTCCGTGACCATGATGATGCAGTCGGCGGTGTCAATAGCGATCTGCGCCTGCTCGCGCATGTGGGCCAGAATGCCCTCGGTGGCCTTGGGCTCAATGCCGCCGGTGTCCACCAGCAAAAACTCGTGGCCGTTCCACTCGCAGTTGGCAAAAATGCGGTCGCGGGTAATGCCCGGGGTATCCTCCACAATGGCAAGGCGCTGGCCGCACAGCTTATTGAACAGGGTGGATTTGCCCACGTTGGGGCGGCCCACCACTGCTACGATCGGTTTGCTCATGGGGTCTCCTCCTTTCTTAAAAGGGGTAAAATACAATAAAAATGGCGTTATCAGCTGCCGCTCTTCCTTCTGCGGGCAATGTGCAGGCCGCTGCGCAGCAAGGCGCGGGCTTCGTCCCCGCCTGCCGTGGGCAGCACCTCCACCTTTACGCCCAGCTGCTGCCCCAGCTGCTCCACCGTGATATCGTCAAGGAAGGTGTCCTTTTCCTCCCGCAGCATCACAGCCGGGATGCCCAGCGTTTTTGTGGCAAGCTTGCCAGCGCACTGGGCGATGATGTCGGTAGCAGTGATCAGGCCGGTCACGCCAACATTACCGCCGAAAAAGCGGTTCTGGATGGTGTGGACGTGCACAGTGATCATGGGGTACTGGCGGTGCAGCTCCTCCATCATGCGGGTAATAAGGGGCGCTGCCATGGTGCCGGTGACCACGTCCAGTTCCTTGGTGCCGTAGACCCGGTGGGGCTTGTCCAGCTCCGCCAGAAATTCTTCCTCGAACAGGCGCAGCATGCCCACGCCGTTTTCCAGCTGGTCGTAGTCCTCGTAGAACGCTGCCGCAGGGATGGGGCGGCCTGCCTTGAGGTACCATTCATCGCTGGGGTAGATGATGCGCTTGCCGTGGCGGCGCTTGCATTCATCACCGAATTCTTCCATAATGTCGATGACCTCGGCGCTGGTCTTTGCATCGTAGGGCACCTGCGGGTACAGATTTTTGCGGTAATCCGTAATGCCGCAGGGCACGGCTGCAATGCTTTGCACCATGGGGGTCAGTTCCAGCAGGTCGGCAAGGGTGCGGCGCAGCTCGTCGCCGTCGTTCACGCCGCGGCAGAGCACCAGCTGACAGTTGACGGCAATGCCGCCCTCCACCAGACGGGGCAGGTACTTGAGCACCTCGCCGCCGCGCTTATTGGCCAGCATCCGCACCCGCAGCTGAGGGTTGGTTGTGTGCACCGAGATATTGATAGGGGAGATGTGCATCTTGATGATGCGGTCGATCTCGTGATCCTGCATATTGGTCATGGTGATGTAGTTGCCGAACAAAAAGCTCAGCCGCTCGTCATCATCCTTGAAATACAGACTCTCGCGCATACCGGGGGGCAGCTGGTCGATGAAGCAGAACATACAGTGGTTGGAGCAGGAATGCTTTGCATCGCCCAGATAGGTCTTGAACCCGCAGCCAAAGGGACCGCGCTGCGGCCGCTGTACTTCCCACTCCCGGATGCCGTCCGCTACCCGGGCTTTCAGGTGGAAGCTGCTGCTGTCGGTATAAAAATCGTAGTCCAGCGTGTCGTTCAGCTCGTTGTTGTCCACGCTCAGCAGCTCGTCACCGGGGGCAAGGCCAAGAGCTTCGGCTTCGCTGCCGGCATCTACCTGCTCGATCCGGATCGCCATCTGCATCCACCTCCTCTAAAGAACAAGAAGGGGAAGGCTTTGCGCCCTCCCCTTCTGTACATAACACCATTATGCCACCAATTACGCGCAAATTAGGCCTTCTTGATGACTTCCTCGCCCTTGTAGTAACCGCAGTTGCCACATGCCTGGTGGGGGAGCTTCAGAGAGCCGCAGTTGCTGCACTTCACCAGTGCGGGGGCCTCCAGCTTCCAAACATTGCTGCGACGCTTGTCGCGGCGGGCCTTGGAAAGATGTCTCTTAGGTACTGCCATATTTTTGCACCTCCTTGATGGGTTTATCTGTTCAGCAGTGATTTAAGGATCGCGAGCCTAGTGTCTACGGGGGCATCGGTCTGCTCTGCCGGTGGGCAGGTGCATTCCGCCTTTTTCTTACCGCACTGCGGGCAAAGCCCGGCGCAGTCGGGGCTGCAAAGCAGCACCGTGGGGATCTGGAACATAAACTCCTGATTGAGCCATTCGTCCACGTCCAAGTGTCCTTTTTCATTCAGCGGAAGATCGAAATCCGGGTCATCCAGATCCCGCTCCTTGACGATCCACTCCGTATCGACTGTCTCTTCCCGGGTGACCGGGTCCAAACAGCGGGCGCACTCTCCGTGCACCAATGCCTTTGCCCGCAATGTTATCTGAACCTCGTCGCCATCGGTCTGCGCGTCAAAGACGGCTGTGACCGGCTGCGGGATCCTTGCACCGGCATAATCGTACGCAGATAAATCACACTGAAACTCTGCATGGTACGGTCTTGCGCCGGCGGTGATAAACTTTCTCAGGTCAAATTGCATAGTACACCTCTGAAAAGGCTGCTTTGTTAGTATAGCGCCAAAGCAACCCTTTGTCAACACCAAAACAGGCAGAAAACCGAAAAAATTTATTTTTCTCCGGTCTTCTGCCTGTTGGAAAAGCCTTTAGCCCTGTTCTTTTATCAGATTACAGGTACTTCTTCACATCGTGGGGCAGTGCGGCCTCGTCTGCGCTGACGGTCACGGTGACCTTCACGCTGTCGCCGGCAATGGCTGCCATCTCATCCAGCACAACGCCCAGACGGTTGATATCGTGATCCAGCACCTTCAGGATGCCGTCAATGTACAGGTCGGTGATGTCGTAGTTGCTTGCCATCAGGCCGGCCACAAAGCCGTACAGCATTTCGCCGCCGGAGATCTTGTACTCGTCCAGATCGATCAGACGTGCTGCAGGAGCGATGTCGTAGGTGAGCTTCATGCCCTTTTCCACAACAACAACATTGCCTTTGGAGGTCTTGACCGCGTCGTTGATCTGGTCGATCATAGCCTTGGTCTTGCCGGAGCCCTTGGTACCAACAATCAGTTTAATCATAGTTCAGTCCTCCTGTATTTTCCACGCCTTGCGGCGGGAGATCATTTTTTACGTTCGGCTTTTACTTCAGCTTTGCTTCCAGCTCTGCGGTCAGGCCCTCGTAGCCGGGCTTGCCCAGCAGGGCGAACATATTCTTCTTGTAGCTCTCCACGCCGGGCTGGTTGAAGGGGTTCACGCTCAGCAGGTAGCCGCTGCAGGCGCAGGCACGCCAGAAGAAGTAGATCAGGTAGCCCACATTATAAGCAGACAGGTCGTCCACCTCGATCAGCACCTCGGGCACGCCGCCGTCGGTGTGTGCCAGAATGGTGCCCTCCATGGCCTTGCGGTTGACCACGCTCATGTTCTGGTTTGCAAGGAAGTTCAGGCCGTCAAAGTTGCCCTCCAGCGGGTCGATGAACAGATCCTGCGCGGGCTTCTTCACGTCCACGATGGTCTCGAACATGATGCGGGCGCCTTCCTGAATGAACTGACCCATAGAGTGCAGGTCGGTGGAGAAGATGCAGCTTGCGGGGAACAGACCCTTGTTGTCCTTGCCCTCGCTCTCGCCGAACAGCTGCTTGTACCACTCGTTCATCAGGGTGAAGTCCGGCTCGTAGCACTCCAGGATCTCCACAGCCTTGCCCTTGCGGTACAGGATGTTGCGGATGGCGGCGTACTTATAAGCATCGTTGTCGGGGCTCAGCACGGAGAAGCGCTCCATAGCATCGGCAGCGCCCTGCATCAGAGCGTCGATGTCGATGCCGGCAGCGGCGATGGGCAGCAGACCCACGGCGCTCAACACGGAGTAGCGGCCGCCCACGTCATCGGGAACTACAAAGGTAGGCCAGCCCTGTGCGTCAGCCAGCTGCTTCAAAGTGCCCTTGGCACGGTCGGTAGTGGCGTAGATGCGCTTGTTGGCTTCCTCCACGCCCATCTCCTTTTCCAGCAGTTCGCGCAGCACACGGAAGGCCAGAGAGGTCTCGGTGGTGGTGCCGGACTTGGAGATGACGTTGATGGAGAAGCGCTTGCCCTTGCACAGGCTGATGATATTGTTCAGGTAGGTGGGGCTGATGCTGTTGCCGCAGAAGTAGATCTTCAGACCATCCTCCAGCTCGTTGTGGTACATACCCTTAACGGCTTCCACAACAGCGCGTGCGCCCAGATAGCTGCCGCCGATGCCGGCCACGACCAGAACGTCAGAGTCCTCGCGGATCTTGGCAGCGGCTGCCTTGATGCGGGCGAACTCTTCCTTGTCGTAATCCCGGGGCAGGGTCATCCAGCCCAGAAAATCGCTGCCGGGGCCATTCTTGGCTTCCAGCTGCTTGTGGGCGGCTTCTACCTGCGGGTAAATAGCTGCATATTCCTCTTCGCTGATGAAGCTGGAGAGGTGTTTCGTGTTCAGTGCGACACTCATTATTATTAAAACCTCCAAACGATCTGCCGGGTCTTTGCCCTGCGAGGAAATATCTTGGTATAAGTGTACCGTTCCCTCCGGGTAAAGTCAAGGTCAAATTCCTTAGATTTCATACAATTTTAATAGTGTTTTTTTGTTTCTTCATCCATATTTGTTCAGGTATCCAACAGTCCCACCGGGCGTCCGGCTCACTTTTGTGCGCTGAAGCGCCTTTTTCGGCACAGGGTCAGGCTGCTGTCCCCCGCAGGCTGTCCCACAGCAGCTGCAAGGCGGTGTCAAAATCCATGCGGGGCGCATCGGCGGCAGCGCACACCGGGTACTCCCCCTGTACTGCTTCGCCGCACAGCAGCTGCGCCTTGCCCACCGTCTGTCCCCGGGTCACCGGGGCTTCCAGCGTGTCGGGCAGTTCCAGCTGCACGGTCAGCTGTCCGGCGCTTTCGGCGGGCAGCAACGCGGTCTGCGGCAGAGCGGCGTAATCCAGCGGCACGGTCTCCTCGGTGCTGCCCTTTACCTTTAATTGCAGCGGGCGCTCCTGCGGCAGGGGCACCGGTGCGGCACGGTAGGCCGCAAAGCCGTAGTCCAGCAGGGTGGTGGCGGCTTCGAACCGTTCCTTGCTGGAGGGTGCACCCAGCACCACTGCAATGAGGTTCAGACCGTCCCGGGTGGCGCTGGCGGTAATGCACACGCCCGCCCCGCCGGTGGTGCCGGTCTTGAGCCCGGTGATGCCGTTGTAACGCCGCAGCAGCTTATTGGTGTTCACCAGCTGGGTCTGCCCGCCCCGCAGGGTGTCCGTCCAGATGCCGGTATAGTGCAGCACCTCCGGGCAGGTGGTCAGAATGGTGCGGCTCATGATGGCTACATCCCGTGCGGTGGAAAGATGCCCCTCCGTGTCCAGCCCGCAGGCGTTGCGGAAGGTGGTGTGCTCCATGCCAAGCTCTGCGGCGCGGGCGTTCATCTGCTGCACAAAGGCAGGCTCGCTGCCGCCCACAAGCTCGGCCACCGCCACTGCTGCATCGTTGGCAGAGGACACGCAGATGGCCTTGAGCATCTCGTCCAGCGTGAACTGCTCCCCGGGCTCCAGCCAGATCTGACTGCCGCCCATGTGGTAGGCGTGCTCACTGACCGGCACAGCGGTATCCATGGTCAGCCGCCCGGCGTGCACCGCCTCAAAGGTGAGCAGCAGGGTCATCACCTTGGTAATGGAGGCGATGGGCATGGTCTGGTCGGCGTTCATCTCGTAAAGCACCGTGCCGCTGGTCTGGTCGATGAGGATTGCCGCGCGGCAGGGCAGGGTAATCTGCGGCGGGGTGACCGTCAGGGTCTGCACTGCCGGTTCTGCCTGCGTTTGCACCGCCGGTTGAATGCGCAGCCCCTTGCCCTGCGCCGTGCCGAAGGCCAGTGCAAACAGCCAGAAGCAGACCACCCCCGCGCACAGCAGTGCCAGATTTCTCCGTTCCATTCCTCATACCTCCCCGCGCAAACTCTCTTTTTGCAGTGTATGCCGCCGCCCTCGCCGGTATGCCGCTGGGCGGTGCAATTCCGGTCTTGCGTGTTGCCGTTGTTTTGTTATATAATGAAGAGTAAATTCTATTTTTATCCCATTTTGTGGAAAGGAACCCCTCTCATGCGAGTTTGTTTTTATACCTTGGGCTGCAAGGTCAACCTGAACGAGACCGGCGCGCTGGAACAGCTGTTCCGCGCCAACGGCTTTACCATTGCGCAGGAAGGCGAAGCAGCGGATGTGTTCATTGTGAACAGCTGCACCGTGACCAACTTCGGCGACCAGAAGAGCCGCAAGTGGTTGCGCCGCAAAAAGCGCGAAAACCCCGGTGCGGTGACGGTGCTGACCGGCTGCTACCCGCAGGCCTTCCCGGAGGAGGCCGCACAGTTCATGGAAGCCGACCTTGTGTGCGGCAACGGCGACCACAAGGCCATCTTGGAGAACGTACAAAAGCTGCTGGACGGCCACGAGCGCATCGTAGCCATTGCCCCGCACCAGCGCGGCGAGCAGTTCGAGGAGCTGCCGGTGGAGCGGTTCGAGACCCACACCCGCGCCTTTATCAAGGTAGAGGACGGCTGCAACCGGCAGTGTGCCTATTGCGTCATCCCCCGCGCCCGCGGGCCGGTGCGCAGCCGCGCCGAGGAGAGCATTCTGGCCGAGCTGCACCAGCTGGCCGCTGCGGGCTACCGCGAGGTGGTGCTCAGCGCCATCTCCCTGCCCAGCTACGGGCTGGACACCGGCACAAACCTTGTGGAGCTGGTGGAAAAATGCGCACAGGTGCCGGGCATCGAGCGCATTCGTCTGGGCAGCCTTGACCCCGATATGCTCACCCCGGAATTTATCTCCCGCTTGGCGGCGGTGGACAAGCTTTGCCCCCAGTTCCACCTGAGTTTGCAGAGCGGCTGCACCGCCACCCTGCGCCGGATGCGCCGGGTGTACACCGCGCAGGAGTACGCACAGGTGGTGGAGCAGATCCGCGCCGCCTACGGCAGCCGCCCGGTCAGCTTTACCACCGACTGCATCTGCGGCTTCCCCGGCGAGACGGCAGAGGATTTTGAGGAGAGCTGCGCATTTTTGAAGAAGATCGGCTTCCTTAAAGTGCATGTGTTCCCCTACTCCCGCCGCAGCGGCACCCCGGCTTATGATTTCCCGGATCAGATCCACGAGCGGGAAAAGCAGGAGCGCAGCCGCCGCATGAACGCCGCAGCCGAGCAGGTGCGCTGCGAGGCACTGGCCGCCTTTGAGGGCACCGAGGATGAGGTGCTGCTGGAAACGCCCCTGTCCGGTACGCTGTTCACCGGCTACACCCGGCTGTACATTCCGGTGGTGGTCTCTGCCCCCGGCTGCGAGAGCGGGCAGATCGTGCGGGTAAAGCTTGGCCGCTACGATGGCGAGCGGGTGCGTGCAGCACTTTGCTGAAATTTTTTCATTTTACTTGTACATTCTGTGCATCCGCATGAATACAATAAATTTTTAACAAATTTTGTGTTTTGCTCTTTCCATACGCACGTCTTTATGTTAAAATGAAGATGGATTTATCGGGTCCGGCGTGCTGTAAGCAACCAGCACGGTACCATCCGTGCCCGTATAGCGCCGTTTTTATGCTCTGCACACAGGGCAGGCGGCTCCGTTTTTTGGCTGTTTCTGAGCAAGGAGAGATTGGAATGAGTTTCAGAGGAATCAATACTACGGTCATCCAGATCCGCCGTCAGGTGTTTACCGAGGTCGCCCGCATGGCTTACGCCAATGTCAAGGGCGAGCAGGCCAACCACCTGATGCGCAAGATCCCCTACACCATCATCCCCGGTGAGGAGGGCAAGCTGCGCAAGGACATCTTCCTGGAGCGCGCCATCGTTGAGGAGCGCGTGCGTCTGGCTATGGGTCTGCCCACCCGCCGCATGGACGAGCACAACAGCGTGGTCTCCGGTCTGGAGGATGCCTCCATCGCCGATAAGTACTATGATCCCCCGCTGGTCAACGTGATCAAGTTTGCCTGCAACCGCTGCCCCGAAAAGCTGGTCAAGGTGTCTGACCTGTGTCAGGGCTGCCTTGCACACCCCTGTATGGAAGTGTGCCCCAAGAAGGCTATCACTTGGGAGAGCGGCCGTTCCACCATCGATCAGGACAAGTGCATCAAGTGCGGCCGCTGCGTCACCGTCTGCCCCTACAACGCCATCGTCAAGACCGAGCGTCCCTGCGCTGCTGCCTGCGGCATGGGCGCTATCCACTCTGACGAGCTGGGCCGTGCCGAGATCGATTACAGCAAGTGCGTGTCCTGCGGTCAGTGTCTGGTAAACTGCCCCTTCGGTGCCATTGCCGACAAGGGTCAGATCTATCAGCTCATTCAGGGCTTCAACCGCGGCGACCGCATCTATGCGCTGGTCGCTCCCGCCTTCATCAACCAGTTCCCCTCTCTGGCTTCCACCGGCAAGCTGAAGTCCGCCCTGAAGGCCATCGGCTTCTGCGACGTGGTGGAGGTTGCCATCGGTGCCGACCTGTGCACCGTGGACGAGGCACACGACTTCCTGGAGGAAGTGCCCGAGAAGCTGGACTTCATGGCTACCTCCTGCTGCCCGGCATGGAGCATGATGGCAAAGACCGCCTTCCCCGGCCTTGCCAAGAACATCTCCATGACCATGACCCCCATGGTGTTCACCGCCCGCATGATGAAGCAGGCCGACCCCGATGCCCGTATGTGCTTCATCGGACCCTGCGCCGCCAAGAAGCTGGAGGCCTCCCGCCGCACCGTCCGCTCCGACGTGGACTTCGTGCTGACCTTTGAAGAGCTGGCCGGTATCATTGAGGCAAAGGACCTGGATCTGGACAATCTGGAAGTGGATCCCGCCGAGATGGATCTGTGCTACGCTTCTGCTGCCGGCCGCGGCTTTGCACAGTCCGGCGGCGTGGCCAAGGCCGTTGCCGACAAGATCAAGGAATGGCGTCCCGACATGGAGGTGAAGATCGCCTCCGCACAGGGTCTGGCCGACTGCAAGAAGCTGCTGATGCTGGCCAAGGCCGGTAAGTACAACGGCTACCTGCTGGAGGGCATGGGCTGCCCCGGCGGCTGCATCGGCGGTGCCGGTACCATTGCCGACCCCGTGCGCACCGCTGCTGTGCTGAACAAGTATGTGAAGGACGCCACGTTCACCGACCCCGAGCAGAGCGCCTTTATGTCCAACATCCACATGCTGAAGGACGATCCCAACTTTGAGGTCTGAGCCGCTATAACGTAACCCTCAGGGGCTGCTGCACCGCGCAGCAGCCCCTTTTTGCATGACGCAAATCGCAGATTTTTGCAGCAGATACCGTTCCACGCTACGCCCCCTCCTGTGAAAAAGTAGTTCCGAAACGCCCGCAGGCGTTTCGGAACTACAAATAAAAATACTCTTTCCGCTGAACATGGCTAGCAACGACGACGACCGCCGCCAGTGGCGGAAACAGGGAGGAGTTGTTGGGGCAGCGGCCAGCAAGACGCGAGTGCCGCCCAAGGCACGATGCGGATGCTGGGTGCCGCAACCCAATAAGCGGCGGCCATTCCAAATCGTCCTCCCGGTTCAAAGGACGCTGCAATGCCGCAGCGTCCTTTTTATCACATCTTCCACATTCTGTGTTGGATTCGAAACATTTTTGTGAAAGACTGCCAAGGCGCATTGACAAGGCCGTCCGGTCATGCTATGTTAGTATTGACAAATTAGCACCTTATGGAGCATTATATACTCTGTTTCACCATGCCGTAGCTGCGGCAGAAAGGATAAAACCATGACTACCGCCTTAAAACGTACCGGCGCTGCCCTGCTGACGCTGCTGATGTTCTGTATGCTCACACTGGGCGCTTCTGCCGCCGCAAATACCCCCGTTGGGGTCAAATTCTGGAAGGAAAACTCCGACAAGGAATCCATGGCCAACTCCGGCATTGATTCTGACCGCGAGGCTACCCTTGCCCGCCAGTCCAACGGCACCTACACCCTGATGCTGCCCGTCAAGCAGGTGACCAAGCTTAATGTGACCGGCTGTCTGACCGGCCTGACCATCGGCGATGTGACCTACACCGGCACCCTGACCGGCGAGATCGAAAAGGGCAACGGCATCCTGACCATCAAGAATCTGCCCGCTTCGGTGCTGACCGGCAGCGATGTGAATAAGGCGCTGACCGTGACCTGCAACATCCAGATGGATCTGAGCCTGCTGGGCGAGATCAACACCACCGCCCGGATGTGCATCTGGGCAAAATAAACCGCACGATAACAAAAGCGCCGTTCCACCCGGGACGCGCTTTTGCTGTTCAGCAGTCGATGTGCTTTTCCACAAAGTCGGCGGCCATTTATCCAGCTGCATCACCGCATTTTCCGCGCCCTTCATCACCTTGCGCACATTGCGGCGCATCTGGCGCTTGCTCTGGGTAGCCATCATGGCACCGGCAGCCCCAAGGACTGCACCGGCGGCCATGCCACCACCATGCCTGCGGCGGAATTTTCTCGCTGTTTCATCCTGAATTTCTCCTTTCGGCCTGTCATGACAGGGCTTGCAGTGCTATTATTTTCCGCAAAAAGAATTCTGGTATACGCATTTTTTTATGCAGCTAAATTTGTGGTATACTGTTCTATGATGCTTTTTATAAGCCGCTGCGCGCGGCTTTTCAGCAAGGAGGTTTTCCTATTTGCAAAAACCCGTTGAACCCAAAAAGATCCTTTGCATCCACGACTTGTCCGGCGTGGGCCGGTGCAGCCTTGCGGTGATCCTGCCTGTGCTGTCGGTCATGGGCTTCCAGCCGGTGGCGCTGCCCACGGTGGTGCTCTCCACCCACACCGGCGGCCTTGGCACCCCCGCCCGGATGGACGGCAGTGCCTACGGCATGGCCGCACTGGAGCACTACCAGACCCTTGGACTGCAATTTGATTGTATCTATACCGGCTATCTGGGCGGCGAGGCACAGGTAGCGCTGGCTGAAAAAGCCTTTGCCCTGTGGCCTGCCGCCTACAAGGTGGTGGACCCCGTAATGGGCGATAACGGCAAGGCCTATTCCACCGTTACCCCGGCACTGGTCGAGCGCATCCGCAGCCTGTGCCGCGCGGCAGATCTGATTTTGCCCAACTACACCGAGGCGCAGCTGCTTTTGCAGCAGCAGCCGGTCACCGATGAGCTGGACGATACCGCCGCGCAGGCGCTGGCAGATGCTTTGCAGCCGCTGGCCTCCAACGCGGTGGTCACCGGATTGCCGCTGGGCAAGTACATCGGCTGTGCCGGTACCGGCGCAGACCGCTTCGTCATCAAAAAGCTGCATATCAGCCGCAGCTTCCCCGGCACGGGGGATCTGTATGGTGCCGTGCTCATCGGCTCGCTGCTGCAGGGCAACGCCCTGAGCGCCGCCGCCGATAACGCTGCGGAGTTTGTTTCGCTGGCCATTCAGGGCACGCCCTGCACGCAGGACACCCGCTTCGGCGTGTGGTTTGAGCCGCTGCTGCCCCGCCTGTGCCCCCTGCGGGAGGAACCGGAGGGCATTTTATGATGGACAAGCCGACTTTGAATATCGTGCTGGTAGAGCCCCGCATCCCCCAGAACACCGGCAACGTGGCGCGCACCTGTGCCTGCACGGCCTGCCGTCTGCATCTGGTGGGCCCCATGGGCTTTGCCATTGATGACAAAAAGCTCAAGCACGCCGGGCTGGACTACTGGCACTATCTGGACATTACCTACTACGACGGCCTTGCGGACTTTTTTGCCCGCAACAACGGCCCCTACTACTACTTTACCACCAAGGCACCCCAGCGCTACACCGATGTACAGTACCCGGACGGGGCTTATCTGGTGTTCGGCCGCGAGGACGCCGGGTTGCCGGAGGCGCTGCTTGTGGAAAATCAGGAGCACTGCATCCGGATGCCCATGCGGGACACCTGCCGCAGTCTGAACCTTTCCAACAGCGTGGCGGTGGGCGTGTACGAGGTGCTGCGGCAGTGGGATTTCCCGGAGCTGCTGGACCACGGCCACCTACGAGATTATGAATGGAAATGAGGGAAATTATGAGCAAGATCGCGATCCTGACCGATTCCTCCTGCGATATCCCGCAGGAGATGGCCGAAAAATACGGCATTGATATCATGAGTTTCCACATCCTGCTGGATGATGTGGACTACGTTGAGCGTGTGGACTGCACCAACACCGAGTTCTACGATAAAATGCGTGCGGCAAAGGGTGTGCCCTCTACCGCCGCCATTACGCCCATCCAGTTCTGTGAAAAATACTGCCAATATGTGGACGAGGGCTACACGGATGTCATCCATGTGCCCATTAACAAATCCGGCTCCTCCACCTACAACAACGCCCTGATGGCACAGGGGATGCTGCGGGAGGAGCGCCCGGAGCACCATCTGAACATCCATCTGCTGGACCCCCACACCTATTCTATGGTGTTCGGCTGGTATCTGTGCGAGATGGCACGCAAACTGCAGAACGGCGCAGAGATCCGCCATGTCATCCACGAATTTGAACGGCAGATGAACTGCATGGAGGTCGTGCTGGGGCCTTACAGCCTGAGGCAGATGAAAAAGAGCGGCCGCATCTCTGCCGCAGCAGCCGTCATGGGCGAACTGATGGGTATCCGTCCCATCATTACCCTGATCGACGGAAAAACCAAGGTAGAGGCCAAGGTGCGCGGCGATGAAAAAGTCGTGCCCGCCATGGTGGATCTGTGCCAGAAGCGCGCCGGGGATGTGGAGGATTTTGAGTATATGATCGGCCACACCAACATCCCGCAAGCCGCTGATCTGGAAAAGGCCTGCCGCAAGGCCTTTGGCAAGCCGCCGCTGGCCGTGTTTGAGCTGGGCGGCGTGGTCTCTGCCAACACCGGCCCCGACACCGTAGCGCTGACATATACCGGCCACCCCAGAGGGTAAAAACATCCGGCAGAGGGCTGCCGCAGAATAGCATACCTTCAAAATATTGAAAGCTCCAAGACAGCTTCTCAAAAAAAGGGTAAAAAAAAGCTGAGCATCTGTGAAAGATCAGGTGCTCAGCTTTTTTACATTTTCTGTTGACGCTGTTTCGCGGCAGTCCTTTTTGTTATTTATTTCTCGTGTTTTACCCGTTGGATATCTCCCAGATCGTAGGGGGTGTTCTGGTAGACGTAATAGTTCAGCCAGTTTTCATACAGCAGGTGGGCGTGGGCGCGCCAGCGGAACAGCGGCGGCTTTGCGGGGTCGTCATCCGGGTAGTAGTTGACGGGCACATGGATGGGCAGACCCTTGGCTACGTCCCGCTTATACTCGGCATCCAGCGTATACTTATCGTACTCCGGGTGGCCGGTGACAAAGATCTGCCGCCCGTTCTCGGTGCTCATGAGGAAGGGTCCGGCGGCGTCGCTCTCGGCCAGAATGCGCAGTGCGGCGCAGTTGTCCACATCCTCCCGGCAGATGCCGGTGTGGCGGCTGTGGGGAGCGTAGAACACCTCATCAAAACCGCGCACCAGCGGGTTTGCCGGGCGGGTGACCCGGTGCTCGAACACGCCGAACATCTTTTCCGGCAGCAGCTGCTTGCGCACGCCGTAGTGGTAGTAAAGCCCGGCCTGTGCGCCCCAGCAGACATGGAGGGTGGAGTAGACGTTCGTTTCGCTGAAGTCCATGATCTCGCACAGCTCGTTCCAGTAGTCCACCTGCTCAAAATCCATGGTCTCCACCGGCGCGCCGGTGATGATCATACCATCGTAACGGTTGTTCTTTACCTCGTCAAAGGTCTTGTAAAAGGCCTCAAGGTGAGCAGCCGACACATGGGTGGCAGAGTGGCTGGCGGTCTGCAGCAGGGTCATGTGCACCTGCAGCGGGGTGTTTGCCAGCAGCCGGGCGATCTGAGTCTCGGTGGCGATCTTGGTGGGCATCAAGTTCAGGATCAGAATTTCCAGCGGGCGAATATGCTGCGCCAGCGCCCGCTCCCGGTGCATGACAAAGACGTTTTCTTCATACAGGGCGTCAAAGGCGGGTAAGGTCTTAGGGATGATCAGCGGCATAGGAAAGTCGCTCCTTTGCTAGACGATTCAAAAATGGCGCCGCGTTCGCTTTGCCATCTTCAGAGGAATCATGATTTTTGATTTCACGGGAAGGCATCAGACCTTATCCAGTGCCTGCGCGATATCGGCGATGAGGTCCTCGGCGGATTCCAGACCGCAGCTCATGCGCACCAGCTCAGCGGGCACACCGGCGGCAGCCAGCTGCTCGTCGTTCATCTGACGGTGGGTGCTGGAGGCAGGGTTCAGGCAGCAGGTGCGGGCATCGGCCACATGGGTCTCAATGGCGGCAAGCTTCAGCTCCTTCATAAAGGTGCTGGCGGCCTGACGTCCGCCGGCCAGACCAAAGCTTACCACGCCGCAGCTGCCGTTTGGCAGGTACTTCTGCGCCAGTGCGTGGTAGGGGCTGCTTTCCAGCCCGCAGTAGTTCACATAGGCCACCTTGGGGTGGTTCTCCAAGAACTGTGCCACCGCCATGCCGTTGGCGCAGTGGCGCTGCATCCGAACGTGCAGGCTTTCCAGACCAAGGTTCAGCATATAGGCGTTCATGGGGGACTGCATGGAGCCGAAGTCCCGCATGAGCTGCGCGGTAGCCTTTGTAATGAAAGCTCCCTCCTTGCCGAAGCGCTCGGCGTAGGTGATGCCGTGGTAGCTGTCGTCCGGGGTGCACAGACCCGGGAACTTCTCGGCGTGCGCCATCCAGTCGAACTTGCCGCCGTCCACGATGGCACCGCCCAGCACTGCGCCGTGGCCGTCCATGTACTTGGTGGTGGAGTGGGTCACGATGTCCGCGCCCCACTCAAAGGGGCGGCAGTTGACCGGTGTGGGGAAGGTGTTGTCCACCATCAGCGGCACGCCGTGGGCGTGGGCGGCCTTGGCAAACTTTTCAATATCCAGCACGGTCAGGGCGGGGTTTGCGATGGTCTCGCCGAACACCACCTTAGTATTGGGCCGGAAGGCGGCGTTCAGCTCCTCCTCGGTGCACAGGGGGTCTACAAAGGTGGCGGTGATGCCCATTTTAGCCATGGTGACCGAGATGAGGTTGAAGGTGCCGCCGTAGATGGTGCTGGAGGCTACGATGTGGTCCCCGGCCTCGCAGATATTGAACAGGGCAAAGAAGTTTGCGGCCTGTCCGCTGGAGGTAAGCATAGCGGCGGTGCCGCCTTCCAGCTCGCAGATCTTTTTGGCTACCATGTCGCAGGTGGGGTTCTGCAGGCGGGAATAGAAATAGCCGTCTGCCTCCAGATCGAACAGCTTGCCCATGTCCTCGCTGGTAGCGTACTTGAAGGTGGTGGACTGAATGATGGGGATCTGACGGGGTTCGCCGTTGCCGGGGGTGTAGCCGCCCTGCACACAGATGGTATCACGGTTCATACAACATACTCCTTTGCTGGTTTTTTTGGTCGGGAAGGACGATTCCCCGCAGGAGGGGCTGCCTCCGGCGGGGAATCGAAAATTCAAAGCTTCTTATTTCCGCAGGCGCTTATCGCTCTTGGTGGCCCACAGGGTGCCCACAGACTGGAACGCCTGCACCATCAGCACCAGCAGCACCACGCAGACGATCATGATATCGGTCTGGTAGCGGTAGTAGCCGTAGGACAGGGCGATCTTACCCAGACCGCCGCCGCCGATAACGCCGGACATGGCGGAGTAGCCCAGAATGGTGGTCAGTGCGGTGGTCATGCTGGAGATCAAGCCGGGCAGGCACTCCGGGATCATGACCTTGGTGATGATCTGGAAGGGAGTAGCACCCATACTCTGGGCAGCCTCCACCACGCCCTCGTCCAGCTCCCGCAGGCTGGTCTCCACCAGACGTGCCACAAAGGGGAAGGCGGCGACCACCAGCGGAACGATGGTAGCCTTGGTGCCCACCGTAGTGCCCACGATGGCGCGGGTAAGCGGGAACACGCAGATCATCAGGATCAGGAAAGGCACACTGCGCAGAATGTTGATGACGATGTTGATCAGGTGCATCAGCCAGCCGGGCAGGGGCAGAATGCCATCCTTGTCACCGGCTACCAGCAGCACACCCAGCGGCAGACCCAGCACCAGCGCAAAGGCGGTGGAGAGCACCGTTACATAAAAGGTCTCCCAGATGGCAAAACCGTAATCTGCGATATTCATATACCGGTCACCTCCTCTACCGTTACGCCGGACTGGCTGCGCATATACTCCATAGCCTGCTGTGCGACCGCAAGTTCTGCGGGCAGCTTGAGCAGCATGGAACCGTAGCACTGGCCGCTCAGATCGCGGGTATCGGCGCTGAGCACCGACACCAGAATGCCCTTTTCGGCGGCAAGACTTGCCACCAGCGGTTTTGCGGCGGACGAACCGTTGAAGGTCACACGCACCACATGATCGTCCGGCGCAAAGCTGGACAGGTCGCGGGCTGCGCTGCCGCCGTTGGGAGCCACCAGACGCTTTGCCGCGGCGGTCTTGGGGTTGGCGAAGATCTCCTTCACCTCGCCCTGTTCCACCACAACGCCGCCGTCCAGAATGGCAACGTGATCGCAGATCTCCTCCACAACGCTCATCTGATGGGTGATGACCACCACTGTGATGCCCAGCTTCCGGTTGATGTCCTTGATCAGGGTCAGGATGGAGTGGGTGGTGTTGGGGTCCAGCGCGCTGGTGGCCTCATCGCAGAGCAGGACCTTGGGGTCAGTTGCCAGTGCGCGGGCAATGGCAATGCGCTGCTTCTGGCCGCCGGAGAGCTGGGCCGGGTAGGCGTTGGCCTTATCGGGCAGGCCCACCATTTCCAGCAGTTCCTTGGCGCGCTTTTCGGCTTCCTCTTTCTTCACACCTGCCAGCTCCATGGGGAAGCAGATGTTCTTCAGGCAGCTGCGCTGCATCAGCAGGTTGAACTGCTGGAAGATCATCGTGATCTCCCGGCGGCGCTGGCGCAGCTGGGCAGGCGTGAGCTTTTCCATCTCCACGCCGTCAATGACCACGCTGCCCTCGGTGGGGCGCTCCAGCAGGTTGATGCAGCGCACCAGCGTGGATTTGCCCGCGCCGGACATGCCGATGATGCCGTAAATCGAACCATCCGGGATGGTCAGGCTGATGTCCTTCAGCGCATTCACTGCGCCGTCCTTCATCTGGAAGGTCTTGGAAAGATGTTTGATCTCGATCACAGGAATTCTCCTTTTGATGTAACGTCCTTGCCCTCTCCGTCATTCGCTCCGCAATGCCACCTCCCCCAAAGTGGGAGGCACTGCATCTTCCGGGCGCAACAACGGCTGACTGTGGGCTGCAATTGGCTCTCCCTTTGGGAGAGCTGGCAAAGCCGTAGGCTTTGACTGAGAGGGCGAGCCGCGTTTCCTTAACCCTCGATCGGGCTCAGGTCACTCTGCTTGCCGCCGTAGATGCCCATGGGCTCAACGTGGATACCGGCAACGGAGACCAGGTGGGTGCCCTTCTCCTCATTGAAGTTGTCCAGGTAGGGCTGATGCTGGAAGTAGTTGGTGTCGCACTGGCCATCCTCAACGATGGTGTTGGGGATCACGTAGTCATCGTACTCCTGAATGTCCAGCGTAATGCCCTTGTCGGCCAGGATCTGCTTGCAGACCTCCAGGATCTCGCAGTGGGGGGCGGGGGTGGCAGCGCAGCTGACAGTCTCACCGTTCAGTGCGTCATAATCGATGGAAGGATCATAGCCGTCGGTGGGGTCTTCCACAACAGAGACCACAGCGCCGCCGTAGCTCTCGGTCATAAAGTCCTTGACCTGCTGGCTCTGCAGGGCAGCGATCAGAGCCTTGATCTTGGGCTCCTCCTCATTGCCTTCCTTGCAGACCAGAACGTTGACGTAGGCAGAGGTGCCATCCTCCATGGCCAGAGCGTCGGTCATGGGGTCCAGACCGGCAGAGATGGCGTAGTTGGAGTTGATGACAGCGTAGTCCTCATCCTGCAGGACGTTGGGCACCTGAGCAGCCTCGACCTCGTCCACATTGACGTTCAGGGGGTTCTCCTCGATGTCGTTCTTGGTGGCGGTCAGGCCTGCATCTGCCTTCAGCTTGAAGAAGCCATTCTTCTCCAGCAGAGTCAGAGCGCGGGCCTCGTTGGTGGTGTCGTTGGGAACAGCGACCTTGATCTTGTCCAGCTTGGCAGCGGTGGAGGCAGCCTCAGAGGATGCAGCGCCGGAAGCAGCGGAGCTTGCGGTGGAGGAAGAGCCGCCGCAGGCGGTCAGGGCAGCGGCAGCAGCGGCCACGCCGGAAACTTTCAGAAAATTACGACGAGTGATCTTAGACATTTTGTTTTCCCTCTCTACTTTTACAAAAATGTTTTTGTGCGGTGCGGCACAATCCGCATCCTTTTGCACCGGAAGCAAAAGAAAAAACGCTTCCGTCCTCAGCGGGCATACACCCACAAGGACGAAAGCGTAAAACTTCCGTGGTACCACCTTGGTTTACTGTCCCCTCACAGAGACAGCCTCACTGCTGCGGCGTTTTGCAACGCGACAACCGGACGCTGTAACGGGCGCTCCCGTCGCAGGCTTAGCACTCTTGCACTTCGCCCCCGCGGCTCCGAGACCATTTTCAGTTCCCTGTTTCCTGCCCTTTTCCACCGCCCGGGCTCTCTGGAAGGATCAATGCGAAAACCTACTCTTCTCTTCACAGCCATTTTTGTGATATTGCATACATAATACCCCACTCTTCCGGGTTTGTCAACCCTTTCAACGAAGTTTTTCAGTAGGGAATTGCCTGCTTACTGCTGGCCGGCATCCTGCTCCGTGCTGTACAGCACCATCAGGTGGTTTGCGCTGGCTTCCAGCTGGGATTTTGCCTGCCGGAGGTTCGCTTCCTCGGTCTCGTTCATCTTTTCGGGCTTATCCTTGCGCAGGCAGCGGCGCAGGCTGGCAAGGTCGTTCTTGACCCGGTTCTTCTCGTCCTTATCCAGCTCTTTTTTTACACTTGGAGAGGGCTTCATCCACCTTGTAAGCCAGCATCTCGGCCTGATTGTGGAGCTCCAGCCGCTCCCTGCGGCGGGTATCCTCCTCCTCGTAGGCAGCGGCATCGGCCATGGCGCGCTGGATCTCGTTCTCAGAAAGATTGGTGCTGCCGGTGATGGTGATGTTCTGCTCCCGGCCGGTGCCCAGATCCTTTGCAGACACCTTGACCACGCCATTCACATCGATGTCAAAGGTGACCTCGATCTGGGGCTTGGAGGAGAAGCCGGAGCGGATGC
>ENA-OQCL01000129-OQCL01000129.1-human-gut-metagenome-genome-assembly--contig:-NODE-129-length-41163-cov-12.836826_pt1 | contig 41163 bp, 39 predicted proteins | sample MGYA00242502_ERZ504586 | MGnify/ENA primary metagenome ERZ504586 (study PRJEB26092, sample SAMD00036316) | human gut metagenome | host: Homo sapiens | study: EMG produced TPA metagenomics assembly of... | reverse complement strand
ATCGTTATTTTCGATGACCGCATCCCATGCTTCTATGTCGGTATTTTCCTCCAGGACTATTTCCGGGGACAGCGACACCGTCTGCTTGATGATAATATCGGCGGAGAGCTTATCCCGAACAGACTGAACCACGCTCTGCAAATCAACGCCAGCCTGGTCGATCTTGTTGATAAAGATAACGGTGGGAATGTTCATTTTCCGCAGGGCATGGAACAGAATACGGGTCTGGGCCTGCACGCCATCTTTAGCGGAGATCACCAAGATGGCCCCATCTAAAACAGCCAAAGAGCGGTACACCTCCGCCAAAAAATCCATGTGGCCGGGCGTATCCACAATGTTGACTTTACATCTGTGCCACTGGAAGGAAGTGACTGCCGCTTGAATGGTAATCCCACGCTGCCGCTCCAAAAGCATGGTGTCCGTCCTCGTTGTCCCTTTTTCGACGCTCCCCGGTTCTGAAATGGCTCCGCTGGCATATAGCAGGCTCTCCGTCAAGGTCGTCTTTCCAGCGTCTACATGGGCAAGAATCCCGATATTGATAATGTTCATGTCTATCCTCCATACAAGGCCCAAATGGGCGCAAAAATCCCCAGCGGCTAATACTTTTACCGCTGGGGATCATGACTTCGGACAAACAGAAGTATGACGGCTTACATGAGCCGCTGTCCGTCACGATATTTGATAAAAAGGCAAAAGCATTCTTAAATTGGGTACAAAAACCAAGCCCCTGCAAGGGGCAATTATTTTTGTGCCCATTATCAAATTTTATTTAAGAATACCTTGCCGCATGTTGAATAGACTCCTCAAATCAGGATAATAGCAGTATATCATAGTACACTCTAAAATGCAAGAAGTTTTTACCCGCTGTCCCAAATAAATCAGGAGGGCATTCACCGGGACACCCTCCGATTTGGGGCCTCATGCGCAAATAATTTCTGTGTCCACGATTTCCGCCGCACACGCCCGAATATTGTTAGTCCCTCTGCAACTCATACCACAGACCGTTGCCCTCGTCAAAGATGTACTTTTCCATGAAATTACCTCCATTTTTTGTGATTATCGTGCGCCTACCCTTATTTTTGACCTTGCACCCCATTTCTGCTCCTTTTCGACCTGTTCCTGCTGGTAAGCTGCCTCCAGTATCCTGTCCGCCTGTTCCGGGCCAATGGCCCGTCTGACCCGCTCATAGTCCCTGACCTTTCCCTTTAGACTGTCCCTCTCGGCGCAGACCTCGTAAATCCTTTCTGATAAGGAACTATTTTTGCTGACCTCCCGGCCATAGTCCGCTTGCAGCCGCTCAAATTTGGATTTGAGGTCGCAGTAGGCCCGGTAGACAGACCGCAGCACCTTGACGATCTTCGCCCATAAGGGCTTGGCCTTTTTCTCCCGGTAGGCCCTGGCCGATTCCAGCGGTCCCGCTTCTGGCAAGACCTGTTCCGGGTCGCTGGAAAATTCCTCCGCCAGCTTCTCCATGCCTTTCAGCATGTGGGCCACATCGTTTAGTTTGGCCTTGGCCTGGGCCGCTTCCTTTTCGGCAGCTGCCGCCTCCCTGTTCCTTCGGTCAACCTCGGCCTGGGCCAGCACAGCCGCCTCCTGAAGCTGTGCAAGCCGCTCCTGTTCACACTTCACCTTGAACTGCGTGACCGTCAGATGTTCCTCGGAACTGCCACGCTCTCCACGCTCCAAGTCCGTGTAGCCAGCGGAGCGCATCTGCTGAAAGAAAATCATCCTGCAAGACGCTGTACGACTTTCTCAGCACAGGCTTGCCCTTTGCTGTTCGTAATGGCTCCCCGGTGGCCTCGTCTACTGCGGGCTGGGATGCCCACTTTTTGCTCATGCTGACCTGCATAACGGTTTCTTTGACCTTGCCCACCAGGGATTTGTCCTTGCACCGCTTTGTCCATCGTATCTCCTTCTCCACCACCGGGATATAGACCACATGGAGGTGGTAGTGGTACACGTCCTCTCCCAGCGCCTCGGACATAGCCCGGTTGCGTTCGTCGGCGTGCATGACCGCCGACAAAATATACTGCTCTCCACCTACGATTTTGATTGCGGATTTGTATGCGTCGGTGTAAAATTGTTTTGCGAAGTCATAGCCGCCGTGATTGTAGAAGTAGGCGGAGTTCACATCAAAGACCAACTCACCGTATCGAAATGCGTCCGCCTTAATGCCACGGGTGGAGATCACACCATCGGCCTCCATTTGGGAGAACATCTCCTGATACCCTGCGGATGGGACCTTGAAATGGACATTGAGCGACGTCCGCTCTGGTACAATGTCCTGGTTGACATAGGAATCCTTCTCGCGTTCGTTGTGCTGCTGGGTGTTGCCGATTTTAGCAGCGGTCAGCCTCATATTTCTTGCGTTGGTGCGGTCAATGCCGTCGCCTCTCGCCATAGGCAAAAATCCTCCCATTTCAGATGTTTGGTTGTTGAAAATGGACGGGGGTTCGGGGAAGGCACTTCCTGCGGGAAGTGTAATAACCCACTATGACACTTTCGCCCCGTTGGTGCGAAAGTGCCGTGGGCTCTCCGAGGGGGTGCGGGGGCTTTGCCCCCGGCAACTGCGGTTGCCTCCCCCAGCAGGGCCGCCCTTTGAAAAGGGCGCCCTGCACCCCGCCTAAACTTTTCCACTCGCCGTTGGGCAGGTGGAAAGGCACAGCCTTTCCACCACCCGGCAAGTGTCCTCCGTGGGCCAAATATCAAGGGGTTCGGGTTGTATTGCCTTGCGGCAATCTCCACCCACAGGTATGCCCCCTTGACATTTGACCCCGCTCCCCGTGACAGCCGTGACGACCGTGACGATGTTTTGGACACCGCCCCCGCTCTCAAAAAAGCCGTCACAGCCGTCACGGTCGTCACGCTTGGGGAGGATCCAGGGTCAGGCTGATACTTCTCCCGGCGTGGGTGCGGGTGTTCTCATAGCGGATATGATAGTCCGTTGCCAGTTTCCCGGCCCGGACGTTCAGCCGCATCGCCAGGGCATTGGGCTTCATATCCACTTGCAGGGCTGCCGCCAACTCCGTGGCCGTACCGCCCCAGGACGGCCTCTCCGCCGTGATAAAGGCGGCTACGGCCTCCAGCACCGGGTCGGGGGGTTCTACCCACAACTCCGTTTCCATCCGCTCCAGTGTCCATGTCAGGTGTTCCTTGTCCTTAATGAGATAGAGCCGCTGGTCTTGCTGGTCACGTCCTACCACATCCAAGGTGGCGGTGCCGTCCGTCCGCTTCTCCTTCTGAAGAAGAAAGGCCCCGTCTGCTGCCCCCGACAGGCCGTTGGTGCCGGAGATCATATCAAACTTGTCGTCGGCCTGCTGCTTCCGAGTGTGATGTACCAGTAGGAGGCAGACGCCGCAAGCGTCAGCAAGGCGTTTCAGCTTTCCTACCACCTCATAATCGTTGGCGTAGCTGTACTTATCCCCGCCAGCCTCCCGAATCTTCTGAAGGGTGTCAATGATAATCAGTTTGGTGTCTGGGTGTTCCTGCACGAATCGCTTTAGCTGTTCCTCCAGCCCGTTGCCGACCTGCTTTGCGCAGATGGAAAAGAGGAGGTCGTTGGTGCCGTCCATGCCGAACATCCGGTAAAGCCGCTCCTGCAAGCGACGGTGATCGTCCTCCAGCGCCAGATAGAGGACAGTCCCCTTGTGAACGGGATAGTCCCACAGGGGGAGGCCCATGCTGACGTGGTAGGCAAGCTGGGCCATCAGAAACGACTTGCCTACCTTGGGCGCTCCCGCAAAGAGGTACGTCCCCGGATAGAGCAGACCGTCAATGACGGGCGGTCTGCTCTGATAGACGTTCTCGTACAACTCGTTCATGGAAATCGTGGGGAGATACGCCGGGTCGTTCATGCGCTGCATTTTCCGCAGCAGTTCCGCATAATTTTTTTCAGGGGGATTGTTTTCTGTCGTTTCCTCTGTTATACTTGCGGTAGGTGTTTGTGAAATGGGCTGTTCCCCGTCTGCGCCAACAGACGGAACCGGGACAGTCCTTTTCGTTTCTCTGGAATCCATCAATCTATCAATCCTCCTTCATGCCGCCCATGATAGCGGCGATCATCTGAATGGTGTCCAGCAGTTCATCGTCCACGCCAGCCCCGTCCTCGGCCCGCCGCAGTTCGTCCAGAACGGCGGCAAGCTGGTCACGCAGGGCTTTGTAGACCTTGGGATTACCCTGTACCACTACGTCCCGGCACAGGAGGCGTCTTGTGATGTAGTCCTGCTTTGTCAGGCCGGAGAGCCGCACAGCGGCCTCGATCTGTTCATCTTCCTCCGGGGACACCCGGAAGGCCACGGTCTTGTTCCTCCAGCGATTTTTGTTGTCTCGGTTTTTCAGTGACATGGTTACGTTCCCATCCTTTCAAAGTCCAGTTTGTCCGCCATCTCCGTCTGCCTTGTAGGAAACAGATGGGCGTAGCGGTAGGTGATATCGATACTCTCATGCCCCACCCGGTCAGCGATTGCCAGGGCGGTGAAGCCCATATCAATCAGCAGGGAAATGTGTGAATGTCGGAGGTCGTGAATTCTGATCCGCTTCACTCCCGCCGCTTTCGCACCTCTGTCCATTTCATGGTGGAGATAGTGCTTGCTGACAGGGAAAATCCGTTCATTTGCCCCGGTGCTGTAAAACATCTTTAAGTAGTCCTCCATCTCTCCACAGAGGAATTTGGGCATCTTAATGACACGGTTGCTCTTTTTCGTCTTAGGAGTGGTAATCACGTCCTTGCCCTTGAGCCGCTGATAGGATTTGCTGATGGACACTGTACCCGCCTCAAAGTCGAAGTCTGTTGGGGTGAGGGCCAGCAGTTCCCCCTCCCGGATACCGCACCAGTAGAGCATTTCAAAGGCATAGTAGGAGAGGGGCTTGTCCATCATGGCGTCGGCAAATTTCAGATACTCTTCCTTCGTCCAGAACAGCATTTCACGCCGTTCCTCCACCCCCATGTTCCCGGCCTTGGCCGCAGGATTGACCTGGAGGCCGTAGTAGCGGACAGCATGGTTAAAGAGGGCACTTAACTGATTGTGGACGGTTTTGAGATAGGTAGGGGAATAGGGTTTTCCCTTGGCGTCCGTTAACCCTCGGATCGCGTTCTGCCAGTCCATCACGTCCTTGGCGGTGATTTCCGACAATTTCCGTTTTCCAAAATACGGCAGGATTTTCTTCTGGATGATGCTTTCTTTTGTCAGCCAGGTGTTCAGTTTCAGCTTGGGCTTCATATCCTTCTCATAGAGCTGGGCGAAGCTCTCAAAGGTCATGTTCACATCGGCCTGCTTTTGCATCAGAAACTCCCGTTCCCACGCCTGGGCCTCTTTCTTGGTGGCAAAGCCACGCTTTAACTTCTGCTGGCGCTCTCCTTTCCAGTCCGTATAGCGGAATTGGACGTACCAAGTGCCGTTGGCCTTGTTCTTAAACGCCGCCATAGGTTAATCACTCCTTTCGCTCTGGCTTCTTGTGCCATAAAATTTTTCGTGGAAGAATTTGCGGTCGATGCGGCCTGAAATGGTAATACAGCCCGTCTTTTTCAACTCCGCATTCATAGAACGAATCAGCTTATAGGCATAGGGGACAGAAACCCCTAATTCCTCCGCTACCTCGTCCACCCGCATGAACATGGTGCTTGCCATTGTGCGCTCACCTCCTTTCATGGCCCCAGAACTAAGCCTTTATGCTTAACCTATTATAACTAAGCAAATTTGCTTTGTCAAGTGGCTTGCGGAATAATTTTTAACTTTTTTGTTTAAGATACTCTTGACTGTTACTAAGCGAATATGTTATACTACTTTCGACAGAAACCACCAGATAGGAGTTGGCATTTATGGCAATAGGAGAGCGCATCCATTTTTTCCGCACCCTCCGGGGTATGACACAGAAGTATCTTGGTATGGCGGTGGGCTTTCCAGAGCGTTCCGCCGATGTTCGTCTGGCACAGTACGAAACAGGCACCCGGACGCCGAAGGCCGATTTGACCGCTGCCCTGGCTCATACTTTAGATGTATCGCCCCAGGCGTTGAGCGTCCCGGACATAGACAACTACATAGGTTTGGCCCATACGCTGTTCGCCTTGGAGGATGTTTACAGTCTGAAAGTGGTAGAGGCGGATGGACGTGCCTGCCTGCAAGCAGATATTTTTCAGGGAGGCCGTCAAGCCAGTGAGCTGAACAAAATCTTGATTGCGTGGCGGGAACAGGCGGCGAAGTTGGAGGCCGGGGAGATCACCAAGGAGGACTATGACCGCTGGCGCTACAACTACCCGAAGTACGACACCACCCAGCGGTGGGCCAAAGTCCCCTCGAAGGAATTAAGCGATGCTCTGATAAAAGGATTGAAGAAACAGAGAAAAGACAAATAACAAAAAAGGTCTTGCCGACTGGTGAAAGTCAGCAAGACCTTTTTCTTAGGATATGGAGGATTTACCCGCAAGCCACCCGTTATACGGGAGTGAACAAAGTAAATCCGGTTTTGGTATCTGCTATCAATTTGCTATCAAATGCCCCGTTTCCGCTTTAAGACCCCAGTGTTTTCAAGGCTTTGCGGGTTTTGTCAGTTATTCCCACTCCACCGTTGCAGGCGGTTTGGAGGTGATGTCGTAGACAATGCGGTTGATATGCTTCACCTCGCCGACGATGCGGCCGGAGATCTTGTCCAGCAGCTCGTAGGGCAGACGGGACCAGGTGGCGGTCATAAAGTCCTGAGACTGCACGGCACGCAGGGCCAGCGTGTAGTCATAGGTGCGCTCATCGCCCATAACGCCTACGCTGCGCAGGTCCGTCAGCACGGCAAAATACTGGCTGGTGGTGCGATCCAGACCTGCCAGAGCCATTTCCTCCCGGAAGATGGCATCGGCATCCCGCAGGATGGCCAGCTTTTCCTCGGTGATCTCGCCGATGACGCGGATGGCAAGGCCCGGCCCCGGGAAGGGCTGACGCCACACCAGCTGCTCCGGCAGACCCAGCTCCAGGCCCAGCTGCCGCACCTCGTCCTTGAACAGGCGGCGCAGAGGCTCCACGATATCCTTGAAATCCACACAGTCCGGCAGACCGCCCACATTGTGGTGGCTCTTGATGACGGTGGACTCACCGCCCAGACCGGACTCCACCACGTCGGGATAAATGGTGCCCTGGGCCAGGAAGTCCACAGCGCCGATCTTCTTGGCCTCCTCCTCGAACACGCGGATGAACTCCTCGCCGATGATCTTCCGCTTACGCTCGGGGTCCGTGACACCGGCCAGCTTGCTCAGGAACCGGGGACCGGCGTTGACCCGGCGGACATCCACGTTGAACTGCTTGGTCATCACATGCTCCACCTGGTCGCCTTCGTCCTTGCGCAGCAGGCCGTGGTCCACGAAAATGCACGTCAGCTGACGGCCCACCGCCCGCTGCAGCAGCGCGGCGGCCACGGAACTGTCCACGCCGCCGGACAGAGCCAGCAGCACGCGGCCATTGCCGATCTTCTCCCGGCACTGGGCCACTGCCTCCTCCAGATAGGACGCCATGGTCCACTCCGGCTGGAAGCCGCAGATCTTATACAGGAAATTCTCCAGGATCTGCCGGCCATACTCGGTGTGCACCACCTCAGGATGGAACTGCACGCCGTAGAGCCGCTTCTCCCGGCACTGGACCGCCGCGTGGCGGCAGCCCTCGGTGGAGGCAATGATCTCGAACCCGGGAGCCAGACGCTCCACCTCTACCCCGTGGCTCATCCAGTACACCGCCGTTTCCGGCACGCCGTCAAACAGCGGGGAATCCGTATGGGTCAGCTCCGTCTTGCCATATTCCCGGGTATCGGCCTTGCAGCACTGGCCGCCCAGCAGATGCATCATCAGCTGCAAACCGTAGCAGATGCCCAGCACCGGCACGCCCATAGACAGCATCTCCGGGTCGATCATGGGAGCACCCTGGTCGAACACCGTGGCAGGGCCGCCGGTGAAAATGATGGCGTCCGGGGCAAAGGCACGGACCTCATCCATGGTCATGCGGAAGGACTTGATCTCGCAGTATACGCCGCACTCACGGACGCGGCGAGCCACCAGAAGGTTGTATTGGCCGCCGAAATCCAGCACTAAAACCTTTTTCATACGGGGTCATCCTCCCGGAAGGTGATGTGGTTGGGGGTAGCCTCCTCGATGACGGCCAGGGAGTGGATGGGATAGCCCTTCTCCCGCAGGGCGTCGCCGCCATGCTGGAAGCCCTTCTCCACGGCCACGCCGATGCCCACCAGCTCTGCACCGGCGGCCTTGACGATGTCGATCAGGCCCTGCATGGCATAGCCCTTGGCCATAAAGTCGTCGATGATCAGCACCCGGTCGTTGGGACCCAGCCACTCCTGGGCCACAATGAGGGTCACTTTTTTCTTATAGGTATAGGAGAAGATCTCGCTCTGATACAGGCCGCCTTCGATGTTGTCACTCTTGGCCTTCTTGGCGAACACCATGGGAACGCCGTATTTCTGGGCACACACGGTGGCCAGAGGGATGCCGCTGGCCTCCGCCGTCAGCACCATGGTGATGTCCTTCACGTCGAAATACTTGGCGAACTCATCGGCCAGCTGGCTCATGAGGGCGGTGTCCACCCGGTGATTCAGGAAACCGTCCACTTTGATGATGTTGCCGGGCAGGACCTTACCCTCCCGGCGGATACGCTCCTTCAGCAGTTCCATATACTCCTCCTATTAATTTCACATTGCTGTGAATAATGACATTATTCTGCCCTATTCCTCCTATAAAAGCAAGGGGGCGAAAGGGCGAAGTTCCCGGACCTTTCCGGGGCGGCTTTTGTCACATATGACGGGGATCAGCCCCGGTGCAGGCTCCCGCGGACAAAATCGCTGAACCGCTGGGCCGCGGACGTCAGGGGCACGTCCCGCAGGACGCACAGATCCACGCTGCGGGCCGGGATATCAAAGGATGTGCGCAGCTTCCGCAGACGGCCGCTGTCCAGCTCCCGGTGGACGAACTCCTCCGTGACTCCGGCCACGCCGAAGCCGATGGCCGCCAGGTCTACCAGCAGGCTTCGGGCGCCCAGCTCGATCTCCGGGTGCAGATGCAGACCGTTCTGCAGGAAATACTTTTCCAAAAACAGCCGGGAGGACGCCTTCCGCTCCAGCAGGATCAGCGGGAACTGGGCAATCTCCTCCAGGGAATAGACATGGTCAAAGTCGCAGGGATACTCCGCCCCGGCCACAAAGATGGAATGGGTGGTCAGGCACGGGAACGTCTCCAGAGACGCCGCCTCCTGAGGGGTGCTGGCAAAGGCAATATCCACCTTGCCGGATTGCAGCAGGCCCAGGACCTTATGGCTGCGGCCGGAGATGATCTGAATGTGGATGGCCGGGTACTGCCGGTGGAACCGGTCCAGGTACGGCAGCAGAAACTGGCTGGTAACGGTGTCGCTGGCGCCGATGGTCAGGTGGCCCATTTGCAGATCCCGGCTCTGGGACAGCTTTTCTTCCCCTGTTTCCAGCAGGCCCATGGCGCTGCGGACGTATTCATACAGCATCCGCCCGTCGGCGGTCAGGGTGACGCCCCGGGAGTTCCGGGCGAACAGGCGGGTCTGAAGCTCCGCCTCCAGCTGCTTGATGGACTGGCTGACGGCAGACTGGGATATAAACAAAGTCTGGGCCGCGGCGGTAATGTTTCCGGCCTCGGCCACTTCCTTGAAAACGCGATAAAGCTCCAGCTTCACGGACATAGCAGCACCTCATTAAGAAAAATAATGCGTGTAGGTTTATTATCTGCGGTAATTATATCAGATATTTTCAGGAATGCAACCCCCATCTGTATTTCACCGGAGGATTCGGCATTTTTCCCGATTTCCTCTTGCTTTTTCCGGGGGCCGTCTGTATAATCGTAACTGGCTTTTGCTGCAAGAGTAGAAGCGGCGCGTTAAGTGCCGGTCGGATGGGAGGTTGCCGCCGGACGAAGGGGACCCTGTCTCCGCGGTGCCGTCTTCGCATCCGCTTTGGCAGCAGGCCCGGGGGCCTGCGCCCTGACAAGTGCATACTCCCCAACCTCCTCCCATTTCATCCGAATTAGGAGGTATTTTTTATGTCCGAGATCCACAACACCCATGCACCTGCCCGCCGGGGGCCCAAGTGGCCCGTGAAGGCCATGGTCACCTGCGCCCTGCTGACGGCTATCAGCGTGGTGCTGGCCCGGTTCCTGATCCCCACGCCCAACGAGGTGACCCGCTTTTCCTTGGAAGCGGTGCCCATCTTCCTGGCAGGGATGCTGTTCGGGCCGCTGCCTGGGGCGCTGACAGGCTTTGCCGCCGATTTCATCGGCTGCCTGTTCTCCCCCTATGGCTACAATCCCATTTTCTGCGTGCCCCCCATTCTGTATGGCCTGTGCGCCGGGCTTTTCCGTCCCTGGCTGACCCGCAGGTGCAGTCCCCTGCGTCTGGCGGCGGCGTTTTTGCCGGCGGTAGTTCTGGGGTCCATCCTGTACCAGAGCTTCGCCCTGGCCATGATCTACGGCGGCGAGGCCAGGCAGGCGTACTTTTTGGCCCGGTTGGCGGCGCGCAGCGTGCAGTTTGCCATTACCGGCGTGCTGGACGTGCTGGTAGTGTGGCTTTTGCAGCGCTCCGGCGCTCTGCGGGCTGTGGGCCTGCCGCCGGTGCAGCCGAAAGGAAATGATAACGTATGAACATTGACGAGACACTATCCTATATCCACGCCGTGTGCTGGCGGGGCAGCGTACCGGGGCTGGAGCGCATCGGCGCGCTGCTGGCCCGGATGGGCGACCCGCAAAAGCAGATGCGGTTCATTCATGTCACCGGCACCAACGGCAAGGGCTCTACCTGCGCCATGATGGCCAGCATCCTTCGGGCGGCCGGTTATCGGACGGGGCTGTATACGTCTCCCTTTCTGATCCGATTCAACGAGCGGATGCAGGTGGACGGCCGGCAGATCACCGACGACGAGCTATGTGAGATCACCGCCTATGTCCGCCCCCTGGCGGATGCGCTGGACCCTCACCCCACGGAGTTTGAAATGGTCACGGCCATTGCCTTTGCCTATTTTGCCCGGCAGAACTGCGACATCGTGGTGTGCGAGGTGGGCATGGGCGGCGAGTTTGATGCCACCAATGTCATCCCCGCCCCGGAGGCTGCCGTGTTCTGCAACATCGGCCTGGATCACACCCAGTACCTGGGCGATACCATTGAAAAAATCGCCGCCACCAAGGCCGGGATCATCAAGCCCGGCTGCGAGACGGTGCTGTACCGCCAGACGGCCTCTGTGGAGGAGATCATCCGCCAGCGGTGCGCGCGTCTGGGCGTTCCCCTGCACCTGGCGGATTTTGACGGCATCCGTCCGGAAAAGGCCGGACTGGAGGGCCAGGTCTTTGACTGGGAGGAGCTTGCCGGCCTGCACCTGCCCCTGCTGGGACGGCACCAGCTGTGCAATGCCGCCGTGGCCCTGACAGCCATGCGGGTGCTGCAAAAGCGTGGCTGGTCCATTACGGAGGAGCACATCCGCCGCGGCCTGGCGGCCACCGACTGGCCCGGCCGGTTCCAGATCATCGGCCATGATCCTCTGTTCATCATCGACGGCGGGCACAATCCCCAGTGTATCCGGGCGCTGGAGCAGAATATCCGGGATTATCTGCCGGACCGCCCTCTGACGGTGCTTACCGGCGTCATGCAGGACAAGGACTATCACTGCATGTACCGGGGCGTGGTGCCCTATGCCCGCTCCTTCATCACCGTCACGCCGGATAACCCCCGCTCCCTGCCTGCCGGGGAGCTGGCAGCGTATATCCGGGAGATGGGAGCGCCGGTCACCGCCTGCGATACCATCCGCGGCGGCGTTTCCCTGGCGCTGGAGCAGGCCGGACCCGGCGGCACAGTGCTGTGTTACGGCTCTCTGTATCTGATCGGCGACGTGGAGACACAGCTACGGGACCTGAAAAAAAGCTGAGTCCAGGGGATTCGCGAGGGACAGGCACATGGAAAAGCGCCATGTTGTCTGTCCTTCGCTTTTTATCATGGCAGTTCTACAAATTTTCCCGGCAGGCCCTAAAATTTCTGTTGCATTTTTATACCGTATCGTGTAAAATGAGAGGGACAATATAAGATTGGTAGCTGTAAGGAAGTGCCTCGCGCACGGGCTGCAACTATCACTCGGCTGTTGCTTGAGTGTTTCAGATCTCCACCCCGGAGGTTTGAAACATTTTTCTTTACCCGGAAGCATTGGAACAATTCATAAGGAGGAACACACATGAATCTGGTCATCAACGGAAGACTCATCACCCGGGACGAGGGCGGCAGGGGCTATTATGAGCACGGCGCCGTAGCCTATGAGGGAACCACCATCACCGAGGTAGGCGAGGAGAGCGTCCTGCGGGCCAAATACCCCCAGGCCAACCTCATCGACGCCAAGGGCGGCGTCATCATGCCCGCCTTCATCAATGCCCACACCCATATCTACTCCGCCCTGGCAAGGGGCCTGTCCATCGTGGGCAACAATCCCACCAACTTCTACGAGGTCCTGGACGGCACCTGGTGGGCCATCGACCGCAAGCTGACCCTGGCCGGCACCCGCGCCAGCGCCGACGCCCTGTATATGGACTGCATCAAGCAGGGCGTCACCACCATTTTCGACCATCACGCCTCCTATGCCGAGATTCCCGGCTCTCTGCACACCATTGCCGCCTCTGCCAAGAAATTCGGCATCCGCTCCTGCCTGTGCTATGAGGTTTCCGACCGGGACGGCGAGGAAAAGTGCCTCCAGGCCATCCAGGAAAATGCCGACTTCATCACCGAGTGCGAAAGGAACAAGGACCCCATGCTGGCCGCCATGTTCGGCGGACACGCCCTGTTCACCATCAGCGACAAGACCTTTGACCGCATGGTGGCCGCCAACAATGGCCGCACCGGCTACCACATCCATGTGTCCGAGGGCATGAACGACGTGTACGACAGCCTGCAAAACTATGGCCGCCGCCCTGTCCAGCGGCTCCAGGACCACGGCATTCTGGGGGAAAAGACCATTCTGGGCCACTGCATCCATGTAAACACCGCCGAAATGGAGATCATCAAGGACACCGGCACCATGGTGGTCAACAATCCCGAGAGCAACATGGGCAACGCCATCGGCATCTGCCCGGTGCTCCAGCTGCACAAGCGGGGCATCCTGCTGGGCATGGGCACCGACGCCTATACCAACGACATGCTGGAATCCCTGAAGGTGGCCCTGTGCTCCCAGCGGAGCCAGAACTGCCTGCCCAACGTGGGCTGGTGCGAGGTCACGGATATGCTGTTCCGCAACAATGCCAAAATCGGCGAGAAGTATTTCCCGGTGCAGCTGGGGGTGCTGAAGGCCGGCGCTGCGGCGGACATCATCGTTATGGACTACAAGCCCTTCACCCCCTTCTCCGACGAGAACATCGACGGCCACATGATCTTCGGCATGACCGGCCGCCAGTGCCAGACCACCATCGCGGGCGGCAAGCTCCTGATGCAGGACCGGGTGCTGGTGGGTATCGACGAGGAGGCGGAAAATGCCCACATCCTGGAGGCTGCCAAGAAGCTCTGGGGCGATCTGAACCACCGGACGTATTGATAATTCCAAAAACCTTGACAAGGAGGATATCCCATGTCTGAAAAAATGTATCCCATTCCCTTCCGCTCCCTGATGAACTGGGTGGTCACCGAGTATGCCGGCTGCGGCGACGTGTTCGGCGTCCACAAGCAGTATCACGCCACCGGCAAGAGCCTGCCGATTTTCGGCGAACGCATCGAAACACCCTTTGGCCCTGCCGCCGGTCCCAACAGCCAGCTGGCTCAGAACATCATCGCCGCCTATGTGGCCGGCGCCCGGTTCTTCGAGGTGAAAACCGTCCAGAAGATGGACGGTGCGGACCTGGCCGCCTGTGTGCCCCGCCCCTGCATTCTGGCCAACGACGAGGGCTACAACCAGGAATGGTCCACGGAGCTCACCGTGCCCCAGGCCATGGACGAGTATATCAAGGCCTGGTGCGCCCTGAAGGTCCTCAGCAAGGTCTACGGCTTCGGCGATCCCGACGGCTTCGTGTTCAACATGTCCGTGGGCTACGATCTGGAGGGCATCAAGGGCGAGAAGGTCAACACCTACATTGACGGCATGATGGACGCCGGACGCACCGCCATTTTCGGTGAGTGCAAGGAGGTCCTGAAGGAGCTGTTCCCCCAGGAGACCGCCTTCATCGACGCCATCTCCCCCCGGGTGTCCCGCAGCGTCACCGTCTCCACCCTCCACGGCTGTCCCCCGGACGAGATCGAGCGCATCGCCGGCTATCTGATTTCCGAGAAGCACCTGCACACCTTCGTCAAGTGCAACCCCACCATCCTGGGCTACGAGACCGCCCGCCGCACCCTGGACGCCATGGGCTATGACTATATTGTGTTCGACGAGCACCACTTCAACGAGGATCTCCAGTGGGCCGACGCCGTGCCCATGTTCCGGCGGCTTCAGGCTCTGGCCGATGAAAACGGCCTGGAGTTCGGTCTGAAGCTCTCCAACACCTTCCCCGTGGACACCACCCGGGGTGAGCTGCCCAACGATGAGATGTACATGTCCGGCCGCAGCCTGTTCCCCCTGACCATTGAGATGTGCCACCGTATCTCCCGGCAGTTCCAGGGGAAAATGCGGATCTCCTTTGCCGGCGGCGCAGAGTATTTCAACTGCGACAAGCTGTTTGCCGCAGGCATCTGGCCCATCACCGTGGCCACCACCATCCTCAAGCCCGGCGGTTACAACCGCCTGCACCAGATGGTGGAGAAGGTGGAGCCCATGGCCTACCGTCCCTTCAGCGGCACGGATACCCAGGCCATCTGTGAGCTGTCCGCCGCCAGCCATACCGATGTCCACCACGTCAAGCCCATCAAGCCCCTGCCCAGCCGCAAGAGTGAGAAAAGCGTCCCCTGGCTGGACTGCTTCACCGCCCCCTGTCAGGGCGGCTGCCCCATTGAGCAGGACATTCCCGAGTATATGGAGCTGTGCCGCAAGGGCCTGTACGCCCCGGCCCTGAAGCTCATCACCCAGAAGAATCCTCTGCCCTTCCTGACCGGTACCATCTGCGCCCACCGGTGTCAGACCAAGTGCTCCCGGAACTTCTATGACGAGTCCGTCCGCATCCGGGACACCAAGCTGCTGGCCGCCGAAAAGGGCTACAACGCTCTGATGGCCTCTATCCGTGTTCCGGAGCGGGTCCCCGGCAAGAAGGCCGCCATCATCGGCGGCGGTCCTACCGGTATTGCCGCCGCCTACTTCCTGGGCCGCGCCGGGATTGAAGCCACCATTTTCGAGCGGGAGAGCTGCCTGGGCGGCGTGCCCCGTCATGTGATCCCCGCCTTCCGCATCGCCAATGAGACCATCGAAAAGGATATCGCCCTGATGGAGAAGTACGGTGTGGACGTCCGCTGCGGCGCACCGGCCCCCTCGGTGAAGGAGCTGAAGGCCATGGGCTACACCCATATCCTCTTTGCCGTGGGCGCCTGGAAGCCCGGCAAGCTGGAGATCCCCGGCGACGTAGCCGGCGCCATCCAGTGGATGAAGGGCGTCAAGGCCGGCAACATCGCCGTGGGCGGCAGCATTGCCGTCGTCGGCGGCGGCAACACCGCCATGGATGCCGCCCGTCTGGCCAAGCGCTCCGGTGCCAAGCAGGTAACTCTGGTATATCGCCGGACCCGCAAGTACATGCCCGCCGACGAGCATGAGCTGGCCCTGGCCCTCCAGGACGGCGTGACCTTCGCCGAGCTGGCCGCCCCTGTAAAGCAGGCAGACGGCATGCTGACCTGTGAAAGGATGGTGCTGGGCCAGGCCGATGCCTCCGGCCGCCGCAGTCCCGTGGGCAGCGGTGAGTTCTTCGACATTCCCTGCGACCTGGTGATCTCCGCCGTAGGCGAGCAGGTAGACAGCGCCCTGATGGCCGCCAACGGCATCGAGGTGGACAAGAAGGGCCGTCCCGCCTTCCAGACCAATCTTCCCGGCGTGTATGCCGCCGGTGACGCCGCCCGGGGCCCCGCCACCGTGGTGGAGGGCATTGCCGATGCCGCCCGCTTCGCCCAGGAGGTCATCGGAACGGCCTATACCTATGACATCCCCCAGCAGGCCTACATCACCAAGACCGACGCCCAGGCCAAGAAGGGCGTCCTGCAAATGAGCGGCTGCATCTGCCGCGAGGGCGACCGCTGCCTGCAATGCTCCACCGTGTGCGAAAACTGTGTGGACTCCTGCCCCAACCGGGCCAACGTGGTCATCGCCATGGCCGACGGCAGCCACCAGATCCTCCATGTGGACAAGATGTGCAACGAATGCGGCAACTGCACCCAGTTCTGCCCCTACGCCTCCGAGCCCTGCCACGACAAGTTCACCCTGTTCCAGACCGCCGAGGACATGGCCGACTCCCACAATGCCGGCGTCCTGTTCCTGGGCGGGGACATGGTCCGGGTACGCACCTTCGGTGAGCCCAAGGACTACGACCTGAGCAAGGAAAGCGGACTGCCTGCTGACCTGGAAACGCTCATCGTCACCATCCGTGACAAGTACGGGTATCTGTTCGCCTGATTTCTCCCACTATTCGCAAAAAAAGGGCCCCTGCCTTCCTTGAGGGAAAGCAGGGGCTCTTTGCCGTCCGGGGGTGTTTTATTGGTCCGGGTTGGTGGTGAACAGGCCCACCACATCCTCCAGGGCCAGGCTCAGGGTAATTGCCTGGGCCTTGGTGCTGGGACCCGCCTGGGCCATGATGGCCTGCATAATGGCATTTTTCTCGCCGGTGGGGGCCACGATAAAGATCATCTCCCGCTCCTCGGCGATGGACATGCCGAAGAACTTCCCGGCGTCCTCGGCGCCGGTGGAGCGGGTGTGGACAATGGTGCCGCCACGGGCTCCGGCGGACCGGGCCGCCTCCATGACCTTATCGGTATAGCCCTGGTTGGCAATGGCAACGATCAGCTGATAGGCAGCGTCCTTCATGGTCTCGTCCTCCTCTACGTCGATTTCCGGGACCTTGGTGGGGTCGCCGGAGGTCAGATAATTCATGGCGGTCCTGCCGCCGATGCTGCTCAGGGGCAGGCACACGGCGATGCCGCTTCCGGGAGCGGAAAGGTGCATGGTGGAAACCAGCTCCTTCACCAGGGTATCCTTGCAGGCCGGGGTCACCACGGAGAACAGCACCGCCTTCTCCGTGGCCTCCAGGCCCAGATAGCTCAGCACATCGTCGCTGGCGGTGCCCCGGCCCAGGGCCGTGAACACCACCGGCGCGCCGAAGGCCCGGTAAAAATCCACAAATCGTCCGGAGCCCACCACCCGGTTGGTGATGGTGATCATCAAATACAGTCGTTTCATTCCGTTTCCTCCTATGCCAGCTCGATGATCTCTTCCACCTGGGCCACGGCTGCGGGAGCCACGTGCTTGATGCGCCGCTTATAGCTCACGCCCAGCAGCTGGATGGTTACCAGGGGCGTCATAGCCACCATGGCCACCACGCCGAAGGCGTCCGTGACCACGTTGCCGCCCACGGCGTCGCAGGCGCCCATGGCAAAGGGCAGCAGGAACGTGGCCGTCATGGGACCGGAGGCCACGCCGCCGGAGTCGAAGGCGATGGAGGTGAATATTTTCGGCACCACGAAGGACAGAGCCAGGCTCAGGGCATAACCCGGCAGCAGGAACCACATGATGGAGATACCCGTCAGCACCCGGATCATGGCCAGGCCCAGCGACACCGCCACGCCCAGCGACAGGGCCAGGTTCATGGCGCTGGCGGGGATGGAGCCGGCGGTGATCTCCTCCACCTGCCGGTTGAGGATGTGAACGGCGGGCTCCGCCGCCACGATGAAATAGCCGATGATCATAGCGATGGGAATCAGCACCCAGTTGCAGTCCAGGGACGCGATGCTGCTGCCCAGGAAATTGCCCACGGCCATAAAGCCCACATTGACGCCGGTCAGGAACAGCACCAGGCCCAGATAAGTATACAGGAAGCCCACCGCCATGCTCATGATCTGCCGCCGGTTCAGGCGGCGGGTCAGCAGCTGGAAGATCAGGAAGAAGCCCGCAATAGGCGCCAGGGACAGGAGAATTTCCTTGAAATATTCCGGCAGCGCATGGGTATAGGACCGGAACATCTCCACGGTGTCCTGGGCGTCGGGCACCGTCACCGGCGTATAGCTGCTGCCGTCGGGCTTATACAGAAGGCCCAGCAGCAGCACCGTCAGAATGGGGCCGATAGAGCACAGCGCCACCAGGCCGAAGCTGTCGCCTCCGGCATGCTTATCGTTTCGGACGGCACTGACGCCCACGCCCAGAGCCATGATAAACGGCACGGTCATGGGGCCGGTGGTAACGCCGCCGGAGTCAAAGGCGATGGCCCAGAAATCCGGGGACACGAACATGGCCAGGGTAAACACCACCGCATAAAACCCAATGAGCAGGTACGACAGCGGGATACCCAGCAGGATACGCAGCAGGGCGATGACCAGGAAAACTCCCACGCCCAGGGCAACGGACCAGATGATGACATTGTTCTCAATAGCGGGCACCTGGCCGGCCAGGACCTGCAGATCCGGCTCCGCCACGGTGATGATGACGCCGATGAGAAAGCTGATGCCCACGATGACCCACACCTTCTTGGAGCGGGTGATCTCCTTACCGACGGCCTCGCCCAGGGGGATCATGGACATCTCTGACCCCAGAGAAAACAGGCCCATACCCACGATCAGCAGCAGACTGCCGATCAGAAACGCCATCATCGCGTTGTTGGATACCGGGGTCACGGTGAAGCACAGCAGCAGCACGATGACCGTGATGGGCAGCACCGAGGTCAGCGACTCCCGCATGGGCTTGCGGAAAATCGCCAGAACCTGCCCCTTCTCCCGGTGCTTCCGGCGCAGGCGGGCCTGCTGGGTCAACAGATCAGGTTTCTTGCGTGACAACAAACAATTCCTCCTTCAAAATTCCGGCAATCAAAACGATAGCGTACCTGTCCGGCTTGGCGGGCAGATACGCAAACTCTACCATTAACAAATATAATACCATAGCTTCCCATTTTCAGCAAGAAAGAATCTGTAAAAAAAGTGTGAACATCTGACAGGGAAAACTCCTTGTCAACGATAGAAAATCCAGAAAAACACTCCTCTTTTGCATGTTTACTCTCCTGCCGCCACGAAAAAAAATTTGCGTCGTGATGAAAAAATATGAAAAAAAGCGGTTGACAAATGCCGCGGATGGTGCTAACATGCACCCATCGACAAGAAACGCCGCCTGTGCGGCGGGAAAGGGAACACGCCATGACGAAGCAGCTCTGCGGCAACAGCATGATGATGACCATGATGCACATGTGCGGCATGTGCATGCTTTGCTATGGAAAAAATGGTCATTCCCTTTCATCGCTTGCCTGAATGAATCGTTTGCGGCAGCGGAAGGTCAATGACCTTCCGCTGTTTTTTTGCTGCATGAAAGGAGCTGAAAAACCATGTGCCTGATGCCGGGCCTCATTACCCTGCTGGACGATCGAATGTGCCCCCGGGCCATCGGATGTTCCATACAAGAGAACCAATCAACCAACTTTGACATAAAAAGGAGATAACCATCATGAAAAAGAATTCCGTTCGGCTCACCGCGCTGATCCTGGCGCTGGTCCTGTCCCTGTCCCTGGCTCTGACGGGCTGCGGCTCCAAGAGCACCTCCCTGAAGATCGCCGTTCCCAACGACACCACCAACGAGGCCCGCGCCCTGCTGCTGCTGCAGGAAAACGGCATCATCAAGCTGCGCGACGGCGCCGGCATCACCGCCACCAAGAACGACATCGTGGAGAATCCCTACAGCGTGGAGATCGTAGAGGCCGAGGCCGCCCGTCTGCCCGATATGCTGAAGGACGCCGACTATGCCGTCATCAACTCCAACTACGCCATCAACGCCGGCCTGAATCCCGTGAATGATTCCCTGGCCATCGAGGGCTCCTCCTCCGCCTATGCCAACATCCTGGCGGTGAAGGAGGGCAACGAGACCGCCCCCAAGATCCTGGCCCTGAAGGCCGCGCTGGAGAGCCAGCAGGTGGCCAGCTTCATCCAGAGCAAGTACAGCGGCTCCGTGGTCAGCACCGTGGACCACCCCGGCACCGGCTATGACGATTCCGTGGACTATGAGGCTCTGAAGGGCCAGACCATCACCGTGGCCGCCTCCCCCACGCCCCACGCCGAGATCCTGGAGGTGGCCAAGGAGATCCTGGCCGCTAAGGGCATTACCCTGGACGTTCAGGTTTATAACGACTATGTGGTGCCCAACACCGTGGTGGACGACGGCACCGTGGACGCCAACTACTTCCAGCACCTGCCCTATCTGGAGGACTTCAACGCCGAGAACAACACCCACATTGTGTCCGTCAGCGCCATCCATGTGGAGCCCATGGGCCTGTACGGCGGCCGTCAGACCAGCCTGGACGCTCTGAAGGCTTCCAAGTAACACACAAGCATCCGATTAGAAGGGGGAGGCAGCAGCCTTGATCGAATTACAGCATGTCAGTAAGACCTTTGAGACCGCCGGTGGGCGGGTGGACGCTCTGAAGGACGTATCCCTGACCATCGCCAGCGGCGATATCTATGGCATCATCGGCATGAGCGGCGCGGGTAAGAGCACGCTGGTCCGCTGCATCAATATGCTGGAGCGGCCCACGGAGGGCAAGGTCATCGTCAACGGGCAGCAGCTGGACGCCATGACGCCGGCCCAGCTCCGGGCCGCCCGGCGGGAGATCACCATGATCTTCCAACGGTTCAACCTGCTGATGCAGCGCACCTGCCTGCAAAACATCTGCTTCCCCATGGAGCTGGCCGGGGTCAGCCGGAAGGAGGCCCAATCCAGGGCCCGGGAGCTGCTGGAGCTGGTGGGTCTGCCGGACAAGGCCCAGGCGTACCCCGCCCAGCTGTCCGGCGGCCAGCAGCAGCGCATTGCCATTGCCCGGGCCCTGGCCACCAATCCCAAGGTGCTGCTGTGCGACGAGGCCACCAGTGCCCTGGACCCCAAGACCACCCGGCAGATTCTGGAGCTGATCCGGGACATCAACCGCCAGCTGGGCATCACCGTGGTGGTCATCACCCACCAGATGAGCGTGGTGAAGGAGATCTGTACCCATGTTGCCATTCTGGACGACGGCGAGGTGGTGGAGGACGGCATGGTATCCACGGTGTTCTCCGCTCCCAGGTCCCAGGCCGCCCGGCACCTGGTGTTCCCCGGCGGTGCCGATGCCGCCGTGTCCGACCCCAGTCAGGAGCGGCGTATCCGCCTGATCTTCCGCAGCGCCCAGACCACGGCCATCCCCATGGTGGCCCGTCTGGCAGCGGAGGAGAGCATATACGCCAACGTCATTTCCGCCAGCACCCAGAAGCTGTCGGAGGAGATCTACGGCAGCATGCTGCTGGGCGTGCCCAGGGGACAGCTGGACCGGGCCATGGGGTTTTTCCGCAGCATCCCCAATTTGCAGGCAGAGGAGGTAAGCGTGGATGTACACTGATTTATTTACGCCGGAGTCCCTGGCGGAGCTGAAAACGGCCTTTGTGACCCAGTTTCCCATGGCGCTTTGGGAGACGTTTTATGTAACGGTGCTGTCCACCGCCCTGGCCGTGGTGCTGGGCCTGCCGCTGGGCGTGCTGCTGGTGGCGGGAGAAAAGGACGGCGTCCTGCCCCTGCCGAAGCCGGTGCTGTCGGCGCTGAACGTGGTCATCAACCTGCTGCGTTCCATCCCGTTTCTGATCCTGATGATTATGGTGTTCCCTCTGTCCCGGCTCATCATCGGCACCGCCGTGGGCACCACAGCCACCATCGTTCCCCTGGTGGTGGCGGCGTTCCCCTTTGTGGCCCGGCTGGTGGAGAGCAGCCTGCGGGAGGTAGACCCCAATATTATTGAGGCGGCCCAGAGCATGGGCGCCACGCCCATGCAGATTGTCTGCAAGGTGATGATCCCCGAGAGCGTCCCCTCCCTGATCCAGAATGCCACCATCGCCCTGACCACCATTCTGGGCTACTCCGCCATGAGCGGCATCATCGGCGGCGGCGGCCTGGGCAAGGTTGCCATTGACTACGGCTATTACCGGTACAAATACCTGGTGATGTTCGCTGCGGTGATCCTGCTGATCCTGCTGGTGCAGCTGTTCCAGACCGTTGGCACCCGCCTTGCCGTGAAATGTGACAAACGCCTGAAAAAGTAATTACTATGGAAGGCAGTCTCTCTGCTGCCTGTCGTCCCCAAAAAGCATTGCCTTTTTTGACAAGCTCAAGGCCGCCGCCCTCTGCGGCGGCCTTTTTTTGCGTTTTTCGTCCCTTTTCCCAAACAATTTTCCCTGAGACGCCCCGCCGTGCTTGAAAGCACGGCAGCTTTGTGGTATCCTTATGCTGTATTTTTGTGCAAAGGAGACGATTCCGTGACTAAGCTGCGGGATAAGCGGCTGTTTCTGCTGGACATGGACGGCACCATCTACATCGGTGACCGCCTGTTCGACGGCGTACCGGAGTTCCTGCGCCATGTGCGCGCCATGGGGGGCCGGTATCTGTTCCTGACCAACAATTCCTCCCGGGGCGTGGAGGGCTACATGGAAAAGCTCCGCCGCATGGGCATCGAGACTACCCGGGACGACTATCTCACCTCCGTGGATGCCACCGTCCGCTATCTGCGGGAGACCCTGCCGGGAAAGACCTGCTATGTGTTCGGCACGGATTCCTTCCTGGCCCAGCTGGACGGAGCCGGCATCCCCGTGACCCGGGACCGGGAGCAGGCGGAGGTGCTTCTGTGCGGCTTCGACACGGAGCTCACGTTCCAGAAGCTGGAGGACGCCTGCATTCTGCTGAACCGGGGCGTTCCCTTCGTGGCCACCAACCCCGACTGGGTCTGCCCCACCTGGTACGGCTCCGTGCCCGACTGCGGCAGCGTCTGCCGGATGCTCACCACCGCCACCGGCCGGGAGCCTACGGTCATCGGCAAGCCCAGACCCCAGATGGCCCTGCTGGCTATGGAGCGCACGGGCTGCTCCCCGGAGCAGACGGTGCTGCTGGGGGACCGGCTGTACACCGACGTTGCCTGCGGCGTCAACGCCGGCATCGACACCGTGTTCGTCCTGTCCGGCGAGGGCACCATGGCGGACATCGACACCTATCAGATCCACCCCACCTGGGTGTATCCCGACATCGGTACCCTGTACCGGAAACTGGAGGAGACTGTATGAAACTCAACTACAAGCGGACTATTTTCGTGGGCTTTGCCTTCTTCCTGATCTGCTCGTTCTGGCAGGCCTATGACAACACCATCCCCCTGATCCTCACCAACAAATTCGGCATGAGCCAGGCATGGTCCGGCGTCATCATGGCCCTGGACAACGTGCTGGCCCTGTTCATGCTGCCCCTGTTCGGCGCCATTTCCGACAAGCACCGGGGCAAGCGGGGCCGCCGCACCCCCTTCATCGTGGTGGGTACCCTCATCGCCGCCGTGATGCTCATTGCCCTGTCCTTTGTGGACAACGCCCAGCTGCGGCACCTGTCCGATGTCTCCGCCATTGACGACCCCGCCGCCCTGGAGCAGATCTACGACCGCCAGGCCAACGAGACGCTGCTGACCCCCAGCGGCGACAAGTTCGTCCTGAGCCAGAAGTTCACCCAGGAGGAATTCATCCGGATCCGCAGCCAGGTGGAGCAGGACGCCAAGACCGTCACCAACCCCGATTATACCAACTATGTGGTCCCCGCCCGCCAGGCCTGCGCCTGGGACGCCACCGCCAAAAGTCCCGCCACCCTGGTATTCTTCATCGTTCTGCTGCTGATCGTCCTGGTTTCCATGGCCGTGTTCCGGTCCCCGGCTGTGGCCCTGATGCCCGATGTGACCCTGAAGCCTCTGCGCTCCAAGGCCAACGCCGTCATCAACCTCATGGGCTCTGCCGGCGGCATTCTGGTGCTGGCTCTGGGCATGGTGTTCGCCACCTCCGCCGTCCGCAACTCCCTGATGAGCTACACCGGCTATTTCGCCGTCATTGCGGCCATCATGCTCTCCGCCCTGGTGATCTTCATGCTCACCGTCCGGGAAAAGGAGTGGGCCTACGAAATGCAGCAGCAGGCCGTGGCCCTGGGCATTGAGGAGGAGACTCAGGAGCAGGAGGAGTCCGCAGGCGGACGCAAGCTGTCCGTGGACGAGGTAAAGTCCCTGATTTTCCTTCTCCTGTCCATCGTTCTGTGGTTCTTCGGCTACAATGCCGTCACCTCCAAGTATTCCGTGTACGCCAGCAATATTCTGCACAAGGACTATAACCTGACGCTGATCATCGCTCAGGCGGCGGCCATTGTCTCCTATCTGCCTGTGGGCTTCATCGCCTCCAAGGCAGGCCGGAAAAAGACCATCCTGGCCGGCGTGGTCATGCTGACCACCGCCTTCACCGTGGCCGCCTTCCTCAACGCCGAAAGCCCCACCATGCTGATGAACGCCATGTTCGCCCTGGCCGGTATCGCCTGGGCCACCATCAACGTCAACTCCTTCCCCATGGTGGTGGAGATGTGCTCCGGCGGCGACGTGGGCAAATATACCGGCTTTTACTACACCGCCTCCATGGCCGCCCAGGTGGCCACGCCTATGCTGTCCGGTCTGCTGATGGACCGCTTCGGCATGCATGTGCTGTTCCCCTACGCCGCCGTGTTTACGACTCTGGCCTTCGTCACCATGCTGTTCGTCCGCCATGGCGACAGCAAGCCCCAGGCCAAGCTCGGTCTGGAAGCTCTGGACGAGATGGAGGATTGACGCAAAATGCCCGTTTTGATCGTATTGCTGGTTCTTTTGATCCTGGGAGAGCTTTTCACCCTGCTTCTGCAATGCCGCCGGGGCCACAGCGCCTGGGGCCTGCTGCGGCTGTTCCGCTACGCCCACCGGGGCTATCACGACAAGCCCCGCATTCCCGAAAACTCCATGGCCGCCTTCCGCCGGGCCATTGAAAACGGCTACGGCGCAGAGCTGGATGTTCACCTGATGAAGGACGGCCGCCTGGCTGTCATCCACGATGCCAGCCTCAAGCGCACCGCCGGCGCCGACGTGCTGGTGGAGGACCTGACGGCGGAGGAGCTGAAGCAGTACCGCCTGGAGGGCACCGATGAGCAGATCCCCCTGCTGGAGGAGGTGCTGGAGCTGTTCCAGGACCGCACGCCCCTGATCATCGAGCTGAAGGCCGAGCGGGGCAACCACGCCGCCCTGGCGGAGGCCACCTGCCGCATGCTGGACCGGTACCGGGTTCATTACTGCATCGAATCCTTCGACCCCCGCTGCCTGATCTGGCTGAAAAAGAACCGCCCCGAGATCGTCCGTGGCCAGCTGTCTGAGCAGTTCCTGCGCCATGGTGAGACCGCCGGTCACGGCAAGGCCACCATGTGGCTTCTGGGGAATCTGTTTTCCAACGTGGCCGTGAGGCCCGACTTCATCGCCTACCGGTTCTCCGACCGGGACAACCTGTGTCTGCGCTGGTGCCGGAAATTCTACCATGTCCAGGAGGTAAACTGGACCATCCGAACGAAAGAGGAGATGGAAGCCGCCGAGGCCCAGGGAAACCTGGTGATCTTCGAGTGCTTCGATCCGAAGGGATAACGCTATGAGAGTCATCACCGGAACCGCCCGGGGCCGCCGCCTCAAGGAGCTCCAGGGCATGGACACCCGCCCCACCACAGATAAGGTCAAGGAGAGCATGTTCTCCATCCTGCAATTCGACATCGAGGGCCGCCGGGTGCTGGACCTGTTCGCCGGCACCGGTCAGCTGGGCATCGAGGCTCTGAGCCGCGGCGCGGCGGAGGCCGTGTTCGTGGACAAGCGCGCCGACGCCGTGAAGCTGGTCCGGGATAACCTGGAGCTGTGCGGTCTTTTGGACCGGGCCCGGGTCAGAAGCGGCGACTCCCTGGCCTATCTGCGCAGCGGCGAAAAGTTCGACCTGATCTTCCTGGACCCGCCCTACGCCTCCGGTCTGCTGGAGCAGGCTCTTTCGGATATTGCAGGGTTTGACATTTGTCGCGAACATGGTATAATAATGGCGGAAAGTCCGGCAGACGCCGTTTTGCCCGCCCTGGAGGCCCCCTACCGCCTTTACCGGGAGTATCGCTACGGTAAGATCAAGCTGACAGTCTACCACCGTCAGGGAAGCGAGGAATGACCCCCATGAAAATTGCGATCTATCCCGGCAGCTTCGACCCCATCACGCTGGGGCATATGGATATTATCCGCCGGGCCGCCCAGTGCTTTGACCAGGTGTACGTCTGCGTGCTGGTCAACTGCGACAAAAAGCCTATGTTCTCCGCCGACGAACGGGTGGAGATGATCCGCCGCTCCGTGGCGGACCTGCCCAATGTGGCGGCGGAGCATTATACCGGCCTGCTGGCGCAGTACGCCCGGGACAAGGGTGCCTGCGTTCTGGTAAAGGGTCTGCGCAACGCCACGGATTTCGACCAGGAGTACCAGATGGCCAGCATCAACCGGGGCATCCTGCCGGGACTGGAAACCGTATTCCTGCCGGCCAGTCCCGCCTACCAGCATTTCAGCAGCACCATGGTCCGGGAAATGCTCCGCTACGGACAGCCCATGGAACAATATGTGCCGGCCCCGGTGGCCGCGCAGTGGAAAGGACGGTCATAAATGGAAGATAAAAACGTACAGAAGCTCCTTGACATGCTGTACGGCATGATCGACGAGGCCCGGGGAGCTACCTTCAGCTCCGAAAAATGCATTATCAACCGGGAGGAAGCCCTGGACCTGCTGGACGAGGTCCGCACCAAGCTCCCCGCAGAGCTCAGCAAGGCTCAGGATCTGATGAAGTCCAAGGAGCAGTATGTGGACAAGGCCAATCGCGAGGTCAAGCGTATGCTGGACCAGGCCCAGGACGAGGCCAAGCGCCTGCGGGACCAGGCCCAGGAGGAGTCCCGCCGCATGCTGGAAAAGGCCCAGGAGGACGCCAAGACCATCGTCTCCGAAAGCGAGACCATTCAGCGGGCCCAGCGCCGCAGCAGCGAGATCATCCACCAGGCGGAGGACCGCAGCCGCCAGCTGTATCAGGTGGCCAACACCTACACCGAGGACGCTCTGCGCCGCACGGAGGAGGCCATCCAGGCCGCCCTGGACGAGGTCCGGGAGTCCCGCGTCCGCTTCCGCAGCGCCTCCGCCGAGCAGATGCAGGTCTGCCAGGAAAAGCTCAAGTCCGATCCCACCAAGCAGGCTTCGGAGGACTGACGAAATTTTCCGGCGTTTTCTGTGCATTTTGCTGGCACGCATTCTTCTTTTACCGCATATCCGCATACCGGCCGCTGTTTTCACGCCGGTATGCGATTTTTTTGTGCCGTTATAGAACAAACGTTTCAAAAAGTGCAGGAATTTCCTGGAAACACCTGAAATTGGACAAATTTCCAGGAGAATATGGTCAAAAAAACCTCTTGCAAAATCCTATACCCTGCTATATAATAAAAATACGTATCTGGCGGTGTCTTTTTTTTGATTCCGATGTGGGACTAAGTGGTGCCAAAACCCATACAGGTGTGGCTCTGTCCCACGATTTTCCCACAAAGTGGTGCCGAAGGGAGGGGATGCGGACATGAACGGTCAATATGCGCACAATATTGATGCCAAGGGCCGGCTGTTCATCCCCACCAAGCTCCGGGACGAGCTGGGCGGCACCCTCCACGTCACCGTGGGCCAGGACCACTGCCTGTCCGTTTTCTCCGACCAGGGCTGGGCCGACTTCAACGCCAGCCTCAAGGGCACGAGCTTTACCAGGATCAAGGGTCTGCGCATGATGTACGCCTACATGACCGACTGCGTGCCCGACGCCCAGGGCCGCATTCTCCTGCCCGCCAAGCTGCGCCAGTACGCCAACCTGGAAAAAGAGGTGGTCATCATCGGCGTCTTTGACCGGGCCGAGATCTGGAACGCCCAGCTGTGGCAGAAAATGGAGGACGAAGCCCTCCGATCCGGCCAGCTGGAGAAAGCAATGCAGGAAATGGGGATGTGAGCCATGGCATTTGACCGAAACGAAGCCGCTGACGTGGCCTTCGGCCACCGCCCGGTGCTGCTGGATGAGTGTATGGAGGGGCTGAATATCCGGCCGGACGGCATCTACCTGGACGGCACCCTGGGCCGGGCAGGTCACTCCTGGGAGATTGTCCGCCGCCTGACGGCCGGAGGCCGTCTCATCGGCCTGGACCGGGACGAGACCGCCCTGGAGGCTGCCCGCCGCCGCCTGGCCCCGTATATAGACCGCGTCACCCTGGTTCACAGCAACTTCAGCTGCGTGGCCCAGGTGCTGGACCAGCTGAACGTCCCGGCGGTGGACGGCATGCTCTTCGACCTGGGCGTGTCCTCTCCCCAGCTGGACGACGCCCAGCGGGGCTTCTCCTACATGCACGACGCTCCCCTGGACATGCGCATGGACCGCACCGCCGGCCTGACGGCCCGCACCGTGGTCAACGAATGGCCCTATGAGGAGCTGCGCCGCATCCTTTATGAATACGGCGAGGAGCGCTATGCCCCGGCCATTGCCAGACGCATCGTCACCGCCCGGGAGGAAGCTCCCATCGAGACCACCGGCCAGCTGGTGGAGCTCATCAAAAGTGCCATGCCGCCCCAGGCTCTGCGGGAAAAGCAGCATCCGGCCAAGCGGAGCTTCCAGGCCCTGCGCATCGCCGTCAACGGCGAGCTGGACGAGCTCACCGCCATGCTCCGGGCTGCGGCCCAGCGTCTGGCCCCCGGCGGCCGCCTGGCCGTCATTACCTTCCACTCTCTGGAAGACCGCATTGTCAAGAAAACCCTCCAGGAGCTGGCCACCGGCTGCACCTGCCCCCCGAATTTCCCGGTCTGCGTCTGCGGCAAGAAGCCCACGGTGCGTCTGGTGAACCGCAAGCCCATCGTCTGCGGCCCCGCAGAGCTGACTTATAACCCCCGCGCCCGCAGCGCCAAGCTGCGCGTGGCGGAAAAGCTGTAAATTTTTCCCCCGTTTTCGGAAACGATTTCAACATATGAAAGGAGCTGCCCTACCATGGCGGAGAACAAGAACAGGATGAATAACGAGCCGGTGTTCGGCAGCCTGGCTTATGACCTGAATACCCTGAACTGGGAGCAGCTTGACGGCAACGCCGTCCGCCAGCCCCAGGAGCCCCTGCGCCGCCCGGAGCGGGATATCCGCCCCCAGCGGGAGCCTCGCCGCCGTCCGGCGGCCCGCCCCCGGGAGCACGCCTCCCCCATTCTGGTGGGCGGCGTGGCCGTTCTGGCCCTGATGGTAGTGGTGCTGATGATGGGCTATGTGAAGCTGACCCAGGCCAGCCACGACCTTACCGCCAAGCAGTCCCAGCTCCAGCAGGTCCAGGAGGAGCGCGTGGCCCTGGGCGTGGCATATGAAAAGGCCTTCGACCAGGCCGCCGTAAAGGCCGCCGCCCAGGCGGCCGGCATGACCAAGCCTACCAGCGACCAGATCGAGTATATCGAGCTGGGCGGTGCGGATATGGCCGAGATCTGTCGTCCCGAAAGCACCGGACCCCTGGCCCAGGCATGGACCTGGCTCAAGGACGGCATCGGCGCGGTGGTGGAATATTTCCGCTGAGCGCCGCCATATAGTGAAAACGCGCAAGGAGTGAGAAGGAAACTTCTTGCTCCTTGCCTTGGCATTCCGGCGGAAGGAGACACCCATGTTCAGTCGCAGAAAGAGAACCCCCCGATCCCAGTCCCAGCGGCCCCAGACCGCCCCCGGCAAGCCCCAGGCCCCTGGCCGCCCGCCGGAGTTCTACGCCCGGCAGGCCACCCGCACCGTCCGCAGCCGCACCTTCTGGCTGATGCTGGTCATGGGCATCCTGGTGTTCGTGATCCTGTTTTTCCAGCTGTACCACCTTCAGATCACCCGGCATAAGGAGCTCCAGACCAGGGCTCTGGACCAGCAGACCCGCCAGACGGTGGTTTCCGCCTTCCGGGGCACCATCTACGACCGCAACGGCAGTCAGCTGGCGGTGTCCGTGTCCACGGAGGACGTTGTGATGTCCCCCTACCACATGAAAAAGCAGCTGGATGATGAGGCAGAGCGGCTGGAGAAGATCCGCCTGGAAAACGCCCAGCTGAAGAAGGGCGAGACGCCTCAGTCCGAGGACACAACGGTTCTTTGGGACTATGACTCCCTGGCCGCCAGCCTGGCTGATATCCTGGGCATATCCCAGGACGACGTCAGGGAGCGCATGAACAACACCGACTCGCAGTATGAACTTCTGGCCAAAAAAGTGGATGAGGATACGGCAAACCAGATCCGTCAGCTCATCAATGATTTGAAGGTTGAGGGGCTGGACCTGACTGCAACATCCAAGCGGGTGTACCCCTACGGTTCCCTGGCCTCTCATGTTCTGGGCTTTGTGGGCACCGACAACACCGGCCTGTACGGCCTGGAGTCCCGCTATGACAAATACCTCCAGGGCCAGACCGGCCTGGTGGTCACCGCCAAGGACGAACGGGGCAATCCCCTTCCCTATGAATACGAGCAGTATTTCGCCGCCCAGAGCGGTCAGGACCTGGTCCTGACCCTGGACGCCAACGTCCAGTATTACCTGGAAAAATATGTAGGTGAAATGGCCGATAAATACGGCGCGGAGAACGGCGCCACCGGCATCGTCATGGACGTCAAGACCGGCGGCGTTCTGGGGATGGTGTCCTACCCCACCTATGACCTCAATAACGCCTTTACCGTCCAGAACGATCTGTTCAAAAAGAATCTCACCGACACCTCCGATCAGCTGCTGAAGCAGTGGCGCAACAAGACCCTCAACGACACCTACGAGCCCGGCTCTACCTTCAAGATCCTCACCATGTCCGCCGCCATGGAGGAGGGGCTCATCAATATGAACACCACCTATACCTGCACCGGCGGCATCCATGTGTCCGATGCCACCATCCACTGCACCGGCACCCACGGCACCCAGACCCTGAAGGAGGCCGCGGCCCATTCCTGCAACCCCGCTTTCATCACCTTCGGTCTGCAGCTGGGCAACGAGAAGTTCTATGAATATATGAACGACTTCGGCCTCATGCAGGGCTCCGGCGTGGATCTGGACGGCGAGGCCAGCGGCGTGTTCGCCAGTCCCGAGAGCTTCACCCAGCTGGACCTGGCCTGCTACGCCTTCGGCCAGAACTTCAACGTCACCCCCATGGCCCTGATTGCGGCCCAGGCGGCCTGCGTCAACGGCGGCTATCTGCACGCCCCCTATCTGGTGGAGCAGATCGTGGACAGTGACGGCAACGTCACCTATCAGCATGACAACACGCCCGTGCGCCAGGTCATCAGCGAGGAGACCAGCGCCCATGTCCGGGAATGTCTGGAATATGTCGTATCCGACGGCACCGGCCGCAACGGCCAGGTGAAGGGCTACCGCGTAGGCGGCAAAACCGGCACCGCCGACAAGGGCCAGACCGGCGACCTGGTGGTCTCCTTTGTCAGCTTTGCCCCGGCGGACGATCCCCAGGTCATCATCCTGGTGACCATGGATACTCCCAGCCGCAGCGCCGGCACCTCCGTGTCCGGCGGCAGCATGGTGGCCCCTGTCAACAGCAAGATCATGGCGGATATTCTGCCCTATCTGGGCATCGAGCCCACCTACAGCGCCGAGGAGCTGCTGGGCGCGGATACCACCGTTCCCTATGTCATCGGCAGCACCGTGGAGGATGCCAGGAGCCGTATGGAGGCCCGGGGCTTCACCTGCAAGGTGGTAGGCTCCGGCGGCACCGTCACGGACCAGACCCCTGCCGGCGGCGCGGTGATCCCCGGCAAGGCCACGATTATTCTCTATGCCGGGGCCGAAAAGCCCAACACCATGTACACCGTTCCCCAGCTGGTGGGCAAGACGGCGGCGGAGGCCAACGTGGCCGCCACCAACGCCGGGCTCCTGGTGCGGTTCAGCGGCGCCACGCAGACCACCTCCGGCAATATCCGGGTGCTGAGCCAGAGCCTGGAGGCCGGACAGCAGGTGCCTGCCGGCACGGTGATCACCGTCCAGCTGGGCGATACCAATATGTCAGACTAAGGGAAAGGAGTCCCCTCTGTGGATCTGCGGGACCTGCTGGCAGGCGTTCCCATCCGGGACGCATCGCCGGACCTGCCCCGGGACGTCACCGGCGCAGGCTATGATTCCCACACGATACAGCCCGGTCAGGCGTTTGTGGCCATCCACGGCGCCGCCGCCGACGGCCACGACTATACGGCTCTGGCCCGGCAGCGGGGCGCGTCCTGTGCCATATCCACCCATCCGGTGGAGGGCCTGCCCTACGTCATTGTCCCCGACACCCGGCAGGCCCTGGCCCGGATGGCCGGAAACTTCTTCCGCCACCCGGACCGGGAGCTGCACCTCATCGGCGTCACCGGCACCAACGGAAAAACCTCCGTGGCCTGGCTGACGGCAGGCATGCTCCAGACCCTGGGCATCCGGACCGGTCTCATGGGCACCAACGGCTGCCGCATCGGGGACACGGTCCTCCCCTCCCGCCGCACCACCCCCGAATCCTGGGAGGTGCAGCGTCTGCTGCGGCAAATGGCCGATTCCGGGTGCACCTACGCGGTGATGGAGGTATCCTCCCACGCATTGGCACTTGACCGCGTCTGCGGCTTGGCGTATACTATAGCCGCTTTCACCAATCTCAGCCGGGACCACCTGGACTTTCACGGCACCATGGACCGCTATGCGCAGGCAAAGTCCGCACTGTTCCGCCAGTGCGGGCAGGCCGCCGTGAACCGGGATGACCCGTGGGCCTCCCGCATTCTCCGGGGCTGCGTCTGCCCCGTGTATGGCTATGGCATCCGCAGCGGCGACCTGCGGGCCGAGGACGTGGTCCTCTCCCCCGCCGGTGTCCGCTTCACCGCCCGGGAGGGCGCGTCGACGGTTCCCGCCGCCGTTCCCATCCCCGGTATGTTCACCGTGTACAACACCTTGGCGGCCCTGTCCATTGCCCGCCTGTCGGGCATTTCCCTGGCGGACGCGGCAAAGGCGTTGGGACAGTCCCGCTCTGTTCCGGGGCGGATGGAGCCGGTACCGGTGCCGGGGCGCGGCTATCGCGTGTTCATCGACTTTGCCCACACGCCGGACGCCATGGAAAACGCCCTGAAAACCGCCCGGTCCCTGACCTCCGGACGGCTCATTGCGGTGTTCGGCTGCGGCGGCGGCCGGGACCCCGGCAAGCGCCCCCTGATGGGCGCGGCGGCCTCCCGATACGCCGACCTGACGATCCTCACCTCCGATAATCCCCGGACGGAGGACCCGCTGGCCATTATCCGGGATATCCTCCCGGGCATCACCGGCAGCCATCAGGTGGTGCCGGACCGCCGGGAAGCCATTTTCCGGGCTCTGTCCCTGGCCCGCAGCGGCGATACCGTTCTCCTGTGCGGCAAGGGCCACGAGACCACCCAGGAAACAGACGGAAAGCTGCTGCCATTGGATGAAAGGCAGATCATTGCGGAATATATAAACGGAAGCTGACCACGTCCCCACGGGACGAGAAGGAGAGAACATGATGGAAATTATTCTGGCAGGCGTCGTAAGCCTGGCGATCACCCTGGCAGCCGGTAAGCTGCTGATCCCCGCCCTGATCCGGCTGAAGGCCGGGCAGAGCATCAAGGAGGTTGGCCCCACCTGGCACAAGGGCAAACAGGGCACTCCCACCATGGGCGGCCTGATGTTCATCATCGGCATCGGCATCGCCATTCTGATCCTGGGCTGGAGAGGCATGCTGGAGGGGAACTTCACCCACCTGTATGTCTATGTATTCGCCCTGGTATTCGGCGTCATCGGCTATATCGACGACTATCAGAAGGTGAAGCATCACCACAACACCGGCCTCACCGCCCCCCAGAAGTTCCTGCTTCAGCTGGCGGCGGCCATTGCCTTCCTGTGTCTCATGCGGTACGAGGGCATGCTGAGCCCCAACCTGTATATTCCCTTCTTCAACACCCATCTGGTACTGCCGTGGGTGGTGTATATGATCTTCGCCGCCTTCGTCATCATCGGCACCGTCAACGCCGTGAACATTACCGACGGCATCGACGGTCTGTCCTCCAGCGTCACGGTGCCGGTGGCCGTATTCTTCGCGGTGCTGGGCGGCATGTGGCAGGGCTTCGGCCAGCTGGGCGTTTTTGCCGGCGCTCTGGTGGGCGGCCTGCTGGGCTTCCTGTGCTATAACCACTATCCCGCCAAGGTGTTCATGGGCGATACCGGCTCCCTGTTCCTGGGCGGCGCGGTGGCAGCCCTGGCCTTCGCCTATGACATGCCCCTGATCCTGCTGCTGGTAGGCTTTGTCTATCTGTGCGAGACGCTGTCCGACATCATCCAGGTGACGTATTTCAAGCTCACCCACGGCAAGCGGATCTTTAAGATGGCCCCCCTCCACCACCACTTCGAGATGTGCGGCTGGAAGGAGACCAAAATCGTGGCGGTATTTGCCGCCGTCAGCGCCCTGTTCTGCGTTCTGGCTTATCTGGGCGTTATGGATCGCTTCGGCGCATAACCAAAAGCATTTCGGAAAGGAGGGGAGCCCATGGCCCTGCGCACAACCAAACGACGTCCCGTGGGAACCTGGAGCGCCCAACGGCGCCAGGACGCCATGGAGCAGTCCCGGGAAGCCGCCCGGGGTCCTATGGACCTGCCGTTTCTGCTGCTGACGCTGCTGCTGACGGCTATGGGCATGGTCATGGTGCTGTCCGCCAGCTTCCCCTCCGCCTACTACGAAAACGGCGGCAACGGCGCGTACTACTTCATCCGCCAGGGCATTTTCGCCCTGCTGGGCCTTGCCGTTATGTTCGCTCTCAGCAAGCTGAACTATCAGCGTCTGCGGGGCGTGGGCCGTCTGCTGTTGTGGGCGTCCTTGGCGCTGCTGGTGCTGGTCATCATTCCCCATAATCCCATTGCCATCACGGAAAACGGCGCCACCCGCTGGCTGGGCATCAAGGGCACCGTTCTGCGGTTCCAGCCCTCCGAGATCGCCAAGATCGCCGTGGTCATCTACTTTTCCGCCACCATCTCCAAAAAGCGCGAGAAAATGCAGACCTGGCGTCAGGGCATCTGGCCGTATCTGCTGATCCTGGGCGTTATCGCGGGCCTTATGATGCTGGAGCCTCATCTGTCCGGCACCATCCTCATTGTCTGCACCGGCATCGTTCTGATGATCGTGGGCGGCATTAAGGGCTGGCTGATCCCCACCGGCATTGTCGGCGTGGGCCTGGTGGGTGCCCTGTACGTCACCCTGGTGAAAAAGGGCATCCTCCACTATGGCGAGGACCGCATCAACACCTGGCGGGACCCCTTCAACGCCGATTGGTACCGGGGCGACGGCTGGCAGATCGCCCAGTGTCTCATCGCCATCGGCTCCGGCGGCCTGCTGGGCGTGGGCCTGGGCAAGGGACGGCAGAAATTTCTCTACCTGCCCGAGGAGCACAACGACTGCATCTTCGCCGTGATCTGCGAGGAGCTGGGCCTGGTGGGTGCCTGCGTCGTCATGCTGGTATTCGCCCTGCTGATCCTCCGGGGCTTCTGGATCGCCCTCCACGCCCGGGACCGGTTCGGCGCTTTGCTGGTGGTAGGCTTCATGACCCTCACCAGTCTGCAAACCTTTCTGAACATTGCGGTGGTCACGGGCCTGGTGCCCGCCACCGGTATTTCCCTCCCCTTCTTCAGCTACGGCGGCACGGCCCTGCTGTGCCAGCTGGCGGAGATGGGCATCGTACTCAGCGTTTCGCGGCAGATGCCTGCGCCGCAGAACGGATAGGAGGCGCGGCAAAATGAAAGTGATTTTTACCTGCGGCGGAACGGCGGGCCATGTGAACCCCGCCCTGGCTCTGGCCGGATACATGCGGCAGCAGGACCCCAAAGCCCGGTTTCTGTTTGTGGGCACTCCCGACGGTATGGAGCGCGACCTGGTGGAAAAGGCGGGCTACCCCTTCCGGGGCATTCCCATGGGCGGCTTTCAGCGCTCCCTGGGCCACGGCGGCCTGGGGCACAACCTGAACTCCCTGGCCATGCTGGCCAGGTCCCGCAGCCGTGCCCGGGCCATTCTCCGTGATTTCCGTCCCGATCTGGTGGTGGGCACCGGCGGCTATGCCAGCTATCCGGTGGTAAAATGCGCCGCCGGCATGGGCATCCCCACGGCGGTCCACGAGTCCAACATGGTCCCGGGCCTCACCACCAAAATGCTGGAGGGCTCCGCCGACCGCATCATGGTGGGCTTCGAGGAGTGCCGCCGGCACTATCGCCGCCCCGGCAAGATCGTCGTCACCGGCACCCCGGTGCGGGGCGACTTCTTTGACCTGACCCGTACCCAGGCCCGGGAAAAGTTGGGCCTGACCGATGACCGGCCTCTGGTGGTGTCCTTCTGGGGCAGCCTGGGCGCCAGCCATATGAACGCCCACATGGAGGATTTCTTCCGCCTGGAGGCGGCGGACGGCATGCCCTTCCACCACATTCACGGCGTGGGCAAAAGCGGCTACCCCGCCATGACCACCCGCCTGCGGGCAGACGGCCTGGACCATGTCCCCGGGCTGGACGTCCGGGAGTATATCTACGACATGGCTCCCGTCATGCGGGCGGCAGACCTGGTGATCTGCCGGGCTGGCGCCTCCACCATCAGCGAGATCACGGCCCTGGCCACTCCGGCAATCCTGGTCCCCTCCCCTTACGTCACCAACAATCACCAGGAGAAGAACGCCCGGATTCTGGAGCGGCACGGCGGAGCCGTGGTGCTGCTGGAATCGGAGGCCTCCGGCGAAGCGCTTTACCGGACGGCCCGGGACATTCTCCGTGACCCCCAGCGCCAGGCGGACATGAGCCGCGGCATGGCGGAGCTGGGCATCCGGGATGCCACAAAGCGTCTCTATGACACCGTCATGAGCATCCGCAAGTAACCCCCTGCCCCACCCCCTGCATAGGATAGCGGGAAAAAGCTATGAAAGGCGGGGGCATATGAGCCTGATGATAGAAGGGGGACGCCGCCTGTCCGGCGACCTGACGGTACAGGGGGCAAAAAACAGCGTGCTGCCCATTCTGGCAGCGTGTATTCTCAGCGGGGACGTCTGCGTTCTGCAGCGCTGTCCCCATCTGGAGGACGTGGACACGTCCATTGACATCCTGCGGCACCTGGGCTGCGCCGTTCGCTGGAACGGCCCGGACCTGGAGGTGGATTCCTCCACTTTGACCCGCTGGGACATTCCGGACCGGCTTATGCGCCGCATGCGCTCGTCTGTGGTGTTTCTGGGGGCCATTCTGGCCCGCTGCGGTCAGGCGGAGCTGTCGTACCCCGGCGGCTGCGCCATCGGGGCCCGGCCCATCGACCTGCACCTGTCCGCCCTGCGGACCCTGGGTGCCTGTATCCGGGAGGAGGGCGGCAGCCTGGACTGCACCGCCTCCGGCCTCGCCGGGGCCGAGATCGTTCTGAGCATCCCCAGCGTGGGGGCCACGGAAAACGCCATGCTGGCCGCCATCGGTGCCAAGGGCGTCACCACCGTTTCCAACGCTGCCCGGGAGCCGGAGATCGTGGACCTGCAGGCCTTTCTGCAAAAGCTGGGGGCCAGCGTTCACGGCGCAGGCACCTCCACCGTGGTCATCGAAGGCGCGGAGGAGCCGCTCCATGGCTGCTGCCACCGCATTCTGGGGGACCGCATCGCGGCGGCTACATATCTGGCGGCGGCAGCCGCCTCCGGCGGAGACATCTTCCTCCGGGACGTGGACTACCGCCACCTGTCCACCGTTACCGGCGTGCTGCGCCAGGCCGGCTGCGGTCTGGTCTGCCGGGACGACGGCATCCGACTGACCTCCGACGGGCATCTGCGGGCCGTCAGTCCCATTCGCACCGCACCGTATCCGGGCTTCCCCACCGACGCCCAGGCAGTGCTGATGGCGTCTCTGCTGCGCAGCAGCGGCACCACCGTATTCGTGGAAAACATTTTTGAGAGCCGTTACCGCCATGTGCCCGAGCTGGTGCGCATGGGGGCCGACATCCGGCTGGAGGGCCGGGTGGCGGTGGTATGCGGCGTTGACCGGCTCCACGCCGCCCGGGTCCGGGCTATGGATCTTCGGGGCGGAGCCGCCCTGGTGATTGCCGGGCTCCAGGCTCACGGCGTCACCACGGTGGAGCACCTCCACCACATCCGCCGGGGCTACAGCGACCTGCCCGGCGACCTGGCCCGCCTGGGGGCCCACATACACACAGATATCACAGAGGGAGGAGCTTCCAATGACCCAACCCCGCAAGCACAGACGCAGCCGCCGCCGGAAGCGGCAGGGCAGCCTTGCGTTTCTCTATAGACTTCTTACGTTTGTTCTGATCTGCGGTGCCATTGTGGCGGCCCTGTCCCTGTTTTTCAAGGCGGAGCAGATTTTTGTCACCGGCACCTCCCGCTATTCCCAGCAGCAGGTGCTTCAGGCCAGCGGCATCCGCCAGGGCGGGAACCTGTTCCTGCTGAACAAGCACCAGGCCGCCGCATCCATTACCGAGCAGCTGCCCTATGTGGAGTCCGTCCGCATCCGCCGCCAGCTGCCCAACGCCCTGCATATTGAGATCACCGAGTGCGCCCACCCTCTGGCCCTGGAGCAGGATGGTGCGGTGTGGCTTCTCAACGGCAGCGGCAAGCTCATCGACAAGCTCCAGCCCGGCCAGGGGGAGTCCTACCCCCTGGTCACGGGCCTGGCCCTGACATCCCCCCAGCTGAACCAGCTGGCCGTGCCGGATAATGCCGACAAATGGGACACACTCCGGCAGCTGTGGCAGCAGCTGCTGAGCAAGGACATGGCCGGCAGCGTCCAGTCCATCGACCTGGAGGACCCCAGCCGCATCACCCTGCGCTATCTGGACCGCTTCGACGTGGTCCTGAAAAAGGACGACGACTTTGATTACCGCCTGAACTACCTGGCGGCGGTGATCGGCCGTCTGGACGGCAGCGACCAGGGCACCATTCAGTGGGACAAGGACGGCAAGGCCCGGTTCATTCCCGGCTAAACCGCAACTTTTTCCGGGAAATCATCCCCCGCCCCTTGACGGGTCACTGAATCCGTTATACAATAGAAAAAGCACGTTATATTGCATACGATCATCTTTCGATATATACTGGCAGGAGGAACCGTCATGGCATTTGAAATGGAAACCGGCCCCGAAAATGTGGTCAATATCAAGGTCGTCGGCGTCGGCGGCGGCGGCAACAATGTGGTCAACCGCATGGTGCGCACCGGCACCAAGGGCGTGGACTTCGTGGCCGTCAACACGGACAAGCAGGTGCTCAATGCGTCCAGCGCTACTTATAAAATTCAGATCGGCGAGAAGCTGACCCACGGCAAGGGTGCCGGCTCCAACCCCGAGGTGGGCCAGAAGGCCGCCGAGGAGAGCCGCAACCAGCTGACCAAGGCCCTGGAGGGCACCGATATGGTGTTCATCACCGCCGGTATGGGCGGCGGCACCGGCACCGGCGCTGCCCCTGTGGTGGCGGAAATTGCCCGTGAGCTGGGCGTACTGACGGTAGGCGTAGTCACCAAGCCCTTCTCCTTCGAGGGACGCCGCCGGATGATGCAGGCGGAAAAGGGCGTCGAGGAACTGCGCAGCCGGGTGGATTCTCTGGTCATCATCCCCAACGAGCGCCTGAAATACGCCACCGATCAGAAGATCACCTTTGCCAATGCCTTTGAGATCGCCGATGATGTGCTGCGCCAGGCGGTGCAGTCCATTTCCGACCTGATCCGCGACACCGGCTTCATCAATCTGGACTTTGCCGACGTCACCACGGTAATGAAGGACGCGGGCCTGGCCCACATGGGCGTGGGCCGTGCTGCCGGCAAGGGCAAGGCCGAGGAGGCCGCCAAGATGGCTATTTCCAGCCCTCTGCTGGAGACGTCCATCAACGGCGCCCACGGCGTCCTGATCAACGTCACCGGCTCCATGGACATCGGCCTGGAGGAGGTGGAGCAGGCCGCCAGCCTGGTCCAGGACGCCGTTCATCCCGATGCCGTCACCATCTTCGGCGCCACCTTTGACGAGTCCCTGGAGGACGAGATCCGCGTCACCGTCATCGCCACCGGCTTCGCCGAGAACAAGCCCCAGGCGGAGCAGCCCGCCCAACCGGCTCAGCCCGTGCAGTCTGCCCAGCCCGTGCAGTCTGCCCAGCCCGTACAGCAGACGCAGACCGTGCCCCAGCAGCCGGCGATGTCTCAGCAGGCCCAGCAGCTCAATGACGCCGTGGACCGGGAGGCCAGCACCGCCCGGGAAAACATCGACCGCGCCTACGACGACATTTTCAAAATCTTTTCCAAGGATAAATAAGCAATTACGGCAAAAAAAGAGGACCTTTAGAGTCGTACTCTAAAGGACAGTCGCTATGTAGGATGCGGTGTAGCCCGTGAGGGCTGCACCGTTTTCCTTTGTTTCAAGCGGATTTCAGCGGGTTTTCTCTCATTTCTTCCATTGCCGCAATCAGTTCCTTTTCGGTCGGAATATTGATTATCCCCACAGCAGTAAAAGAAATATCAACGGGAACGTGTTTCAAGCCGTCTTCGCCCTTTTCGCTGTTGTGGACTTCAATTCGCTTGATCAAAGTATTTACAATGGTGGGTGTTAATTCTTTTAAGTCAGTACACTCTCGAATTGCCTCAAGAAAAACCTTCAAATCAATCTTTTCCTGTTCGGCTTTTCTAACTGACTGCTCGTCGTGCTCAACTGCGGCGAGCAGTTCTTTTTGTTCCTTTTCGTAGTTTGCAGACATACGGCAGAATCGTTCATCGGAAATCTTGCCAAGCACATTGTCCTCATAAATTCGCTCAATCAGCATATCGAGTTCTTTGATACGCCGTTTGGAGTTCTCAATATTTTGCTTCATATTACGAATATTTATCTCTCTGCCGAGTGTATTTTGCTTTGCAAAGAGATAAAGGAACACCGGCTCAAATTCCTGGACATACTTGGCGACCTTCCGTATCGTATCAAGTACCAATTCTTTCAGCACGGAGTCACGGATAAAATGGATGGTGCAGGAGCCTCGGTTTTCTTTGTACTGTGAACATCGGTAAAACTCTTGTCCGTCTTTAATGCTTTTTTGAAGCGCAGTAATACAGTTTAGAGCCACAGTCGGTCACAGTAAAGAAGTCCCATGAAAACATAACTCGTTTTTCCCGTTGCCGTTATTTCTGCGGCGATGCTTTCTGAGTTCC
>ENA-OQCL01000127-OQCL01000127.1-human-gut-metagenome-genome-assembly--contig:-NODE-127-length-41352-cov-5.154324_pt1 | contig 41352 bp, 37 predicted proteins | sample MGYA00242502_ERZ504586 | MGnify/ENA primary metagenome ERZ504586 (study PRJEB26092, sample SAMD00036316) | human gut metagenome | host: Homo sapiens | study: EMG produced TPA metagenomics assembly of... | reverse complement strand
CAATTTGTGGTGCATCATCGTGCTGGGCATCGTCACCGGCCGCCCTCGGCGTGGTGTTTGGCCCCGGCATCGTCAAGATGCTGGCCGGCCCCGCCTACTTTGAGCCGCTGGACGACCACGAGGACATCCTCTCCCTGCAGGGACAATATATCACGATGGACGTCGATACCCTGATCGACTACTACGCCGAAACCGTCCGCAGCGAGAGCGGCAAGCGCGATGAGGTCTCCGCGCGTGAGTACATTATGCCCATCAACACGCCGGATGCAACCATTTACATCGGTCTGGAAGTGCCCGCGTCCAAAATCGACGACGCCGAGGCGGTCGTCGACGACACCGCGCGCATGCTGGACGACGAGGATGGCAGCTACGAGTGGGACGGCTCTTACGTGACCGTGCGCGGCACCCTGAAGCGGATGGACGATGAGACCAAGCAGTTGTGGGAGGACTACTTCATCGACGCCGGTTTCAGCTATGACGACATCGGTCTGGAGGACGGCTGCACCTTCCTGCCGCTGGTGCTGACCGATGACGAGATCGACGGCAGCGATACCTTTGTGCTGGGCTTCATGGGCATTGTGATGCTGCTGGTGCTGGCACTGCTGATTTGGTTTGTCGTCCGCTCCCTGACGGGTGGCTTCCAGAAGCAGATTCGCAACTACATCAAGGCTTCGGACGACCCGCAGGCCACCGAGCAGGCCCTCGACCGCTTCTACGAGGACACGATGCAGGATGGCAAGGTCCGCATGAACCGCAGCTGGCTGATGTACGACAAGGGCGGCAATTCCTGGGTGCTGGCCGGTGACGACGTGGTCTGGGCCTACCAGTACACAGTGCGCCACAAAGCTTACGGCATCCTGACCGTGAGAAAAGAGCTGATGGTGCGCGTTTTCGGCGCGAAGGAGAAACGTGCCTGCCACGATATCTACGTCCGCAATGAGGACGAAGCGCAGGAGATTCTGCGCCAGATGCAGAGCACCTATCCCGATGCGATGATCGGCTACGACGCTGAGATTGAGAAGCGCTACCACGCGAACCCCGTGACCTTCCATCAGGAGGTCGCCGCCGCGCGCCGTCAGCCCGCCGCTGCCCCCGCAGCCGAGCCGACCGAGCCCGCGCAGGAGCCGGAGAGCAAGCCGCTGTATTGATTTTGTAAGATGCGTAAAGGGGCGAACCCAAGGTTCGCCCCTTTTGGCATATAAGTGGACATTGCCAACGGTATCGTTGGTGTAGGGCGGGGTGCCCCCCGCTCCGCCGGCCAACGTTACGGCAACCGTAAAGCCCCATGGGCGGATATGGAACCCGCCCCTACGATGTATTTCCCAAAATTACAAACACCCCGAAAGCGTCATGCCTTCGGGGCGTTCCTTTTCGTAATCGGCAAATTACAGCTCTTTTTCCGCCTTTTCCGCAAAGGCGATCATCTTGCTGTAGGTCTCCTCGCTCAGGTCGTGCTCGACCTTGCAGGCGTCCTTGGAGGCCGTCTCCGGGTCAACGCCCAGCGCGAGGGTATCGCTATTGCAAAAGCACAAGGCAAGTTCAAAGGCCGCAAAGAGGTCAAAGCGGACGATTTTGCCGCACAGTATCAGCGCTATTTGAACCGCGAGTTGAACAAGGCACAGCTTGCAAAAACGCTTGAAATTTCGCGCCCTACGCTTGATAAACTGATTCGTCAGCATACCACCGCATAAACCGTTACAGCCCCTCTCAGCGCCGCGCAGCGGCGTTAGAGGGAGTATATAAAACAGGCTGGAAAGCCGCAATAAAGCAATAGAAAGAGGGTAGAAAAAGCAAGAATCCTGCTACGAAGGTCAACACCTAAATAAAGAAATAAAGAAGTTTCCCAACTACGACAATTGTTGTGAAATTTCGCTACGAAAAAAGAAAGCATACAGCCACCAAAAGAACGAAAAAACAGCTATACAGCGATAATAATTGACGGGGCACCTATCAGGTTCAGGTCGTTTCTTGGTACGACAACGAGAACTCCTACACCTCTCAGATGGTCCGCACCATTAAGTACTTCGCTGAGCTGTAATCGAAAGATTTCTGCGAAGTATCGCACTAAAATGAGCATCCAATCAACAGTTGGCCGCGCCGCTTAACCGCAGCGCCGCGCAAAACTCAGTTTTGCTACGACAATTGTTGAGAAAAATCGTAGTTCAACTACGATAGATGTTATAGTACGATTTAAGCTCCTTTTGGCTGCTGTATGGCAGTTGAAAGGGGCTTTTTTAATGCCCGCCAGCCATCGGCAGCCTTGAAAAGATGCACGATGTGTGATATACTTTGTCTATATGTCAAAATCCAATGACGGGAGATACAAAACGCTATGAAATTAGGTATCGTGGGCCTGCCCAACGTGGGCAAATCGACTTTGTTCAATGCGCTGACCAGCACACAGAATGCGCAGGCAGCCAACTACCCCTTCTGCACCATTGAGCCGAACTCCGGCATTGTGCCGGTGCCTGATGCACGGCTGGACAAGCTGGCCGAGATTTGGCAGACCGACAAGAAAATCCCCTGCCATTGTTGAATTTGTCGATATTGCAGGCCTTGTCACAGTTTATTGCAAATTTCGCGCGCGCGCAGTTTTACCTATCTTTTACAGGCGCGCGGCGCGCTTGCCTTTTTCGTGCGTTCGTTGTAAGATTTTGACACTGATTAAGATATGGACGGTTCTCCGAGCCTGCTGCGCCTAAGGGTGAAAGCCTACGGACTTCAGGCCGACAGGGTCGCTTTCGGAAACGAGACGGCCTCCCTCTGGAAAGGCGAACGGCTGGATCAAGCATACAAAGGCCGTACTCTCGAGAGGACGGTCTTTTTCTTTTTCAGTAGATCACACAATTTTCTCCGCCGGAGGAAGGACGCCCCCAACGTCCTTCTCCGGTTCTATGCTTTTTTGATTCCCATATTGATACAAAATGAACAAAATAGTGTAAAATAGCCGCGACGGGCGCTCTCGTTTGTATTTTTCTGGAAAAACGTGCGCCTGCGTCCCTGAATCCGGCTCTTCTAAAGCTCGCGCCATGAGCGCCGGACGTCAGGGCGGCGATGGAAACGTCGCCGTCTCCCATTGCGGAAAGGGGACTATGGACCGCGGGCCGGAGTTTACGGGCCCTCCCTTCTTTCCGTGACGGTACATAAAGGCTGTAAACGCAGCATAAATCTCACGAGGAGGGGTTTATCCCATGCGTATCAACAAAAAAGGTTCTTTAATCGCGCTGCTGCTCGCAGTCTGCGTGCTGGCGTTCGCTTCGCTCGCAGGCGCGGCCGACAAGGCGCCCGTACTCCGTATGGCTACGACGACGAGCACCGACGACACCGGACTGCTCGACTATCTCGCGCCGATCTGCCTCAAGGACACCGGCATCGACGTGCAGTGGGTCGCGGTCGGAACGGGCAAGGCTCTTGAGTTCGGACGCAACGGCGACGTCGACGTCGTGCTGACCCACGCTCCGTCGCAGGAAGACAAGTTCGAGGCCGAGGGCTACGGCGTAGACCGCCGCAAGGTTATGTACAACGACTTCGTCCTCATCGGCCCCGCGAACGACCCCGCGGGCGTCAAGGGCAAGCCCGTCATCGAAGCGATAGCGACGATAGCCGAGAAGCAGCAGAAGCTCGTCAGCCGCGCCGACAAATCCGGCACGCACACCGCCGAGCTCAAGCTCCTCGACAAGGCCGGAGTGAAGGACTTCGACAAGGCCGCGTGGTACGTACAGACGGGCCAGGGAATGCTCAAGACGATCAACATCGCCGAGGAGCAGGGCGGCTACGCTCTCACCGACCGCGGCACGTTCATCAAGTATGAGGCCGGCCTCGACGGACGCGAGGGACTCGTCATCATCTGCGAGGGCGACCCCGAGCTTCTCAACAAGTACAGCGTCATGGCCGTCAATCCCGCGAAGCACCCCGAGGCGAAGCACGACCTCGCGGTGAAGTACATCGAGTGGATCACCTCGCCGAAGGTCCAGCAGGACATCGCGAACTTCAAGCTCGAAGGGAAGCAGCTCTTCTTCCCCGACGCCGACCCCGCGAAGTAATATCGCAGAATTTGCGGACGCGCCGCCCACACGCGGCGCGTCTTAACGTATCCGGAGACAGCCGCGCATGGACTTCATAGTCGAGGGATTTATACAGGCCTTCAGAATGCTCCTCACGATGGACGAGGAGACGACCGTCATCGTCGTGACCACCTTCAAGCTCACGGCGCTCTCGATGGCGGGCGTCCTGCTCTTCGGCCTTCCCGCGGGCTTTCTGCTCGGATACTTCGACTTTCCCGGAAAGCGCGCCGTGCGCACCGTGACGGACACGCTGCTTGCGCTTCCGACGGTCGTCATAGGGCTGCTCGTCTACGCCTTCATTTCGAGGCGCGGCCCGCTCGGCGACTGGGAACTGCTTTTCACGGTGCGCGGCATGGCGATAGGCCAGGTGATACTCGGCACTCCGATAGTCGCGGCCTACACGGCGGCGGCCATCGAAGGGCTCGACAGCCGGCTGCGCCAGACTCTCATGACGCTCGGCGCGTCGGGCGGCAAGCTCGCGCTCACGAGCCTCTGGGAGGCGCGCTTCATGATACTTGTCGCGGCGCTCACGGCCTTCGGGCGCATCGTCGGCGAGGTCGGCTCCGCGATGATGCTCGGCGGCAACATCAAGTGGCACACGCGCACGATAACGACGGCGATAACGCTTGAGACGGGCAAGGGCGAATTCGCGCTCGGCATAGCGCTCGGCGTCATCCTTATACTCATTTCGCTGCTTCTCAACATTTCGCTGACCTTCCTGCGCCGCAGGAGCCAGAACTGAAGCTTCAAAAAAATATAAAATTACGGACGGTGTATTTCTTATGAAAAAGTTTGCAATAGCTCTCGCCGCTCTTCTGATATGCTCTCCGGCCTTCGCGGGCACGATAAAGCTCTCGAGCACCATCGGCCCCGTCGACGCCGGCATAATCCCGCTACTCGCCGAGACCTTCAAGGCTAAGACCGGGACGGAATTCGTCATCGAAAAGGCCGGAACGGGCGCGACGCTCGAAAAGGCGAAGGGCGGGGACTTCGACATGGTCGTCGTCCACGCGCGCGCGCTCGAGGACAAATTCATCGCCGAAGGCTACGGGCAGAACCGCCGCGACATCATGTACAACGACTTCGTAATCCTCGGCCCGAAGGACGACCCCGCGGGAATCAAGGGAATGAAGTCCGCCGCCGAGGCGTTTAAGAAAATCGCCGCCTCCGACGTCGAGTTCGTCAGCCGCGGCGACATGTCGGGAACGCACGTCGCCGAGATGAACGTCTGGAAGGCCGCGGGAATCACCCCCGACGGCGAAAAGGACGCCTGGTACACGGTATTCTCGCTCGGCAAGCTCGGCAACGGCCACACGACGGAGTTCACGAACCGCCGCGGAGCCTACACGCTGATGGACCGCGCCACCTACCTCACGAAGAAAAATAAAATCGACATCGTCCCGCTCGTCGAGGGCGACCCGATACTGCTCAACCTCATCGCGGCTATCGAAGTGAGCCCGAAGCGTTTCCCGAACGTCAACAACAAGGACGTCGTGGCCTTCGTCGACTGGCTCTGCGGCGACGAGGCGCAGACGATAATCAAGGACTTCAAGGTCGACCAGTACGGGGAGCCGCTCTTCTTCCCGAACTCGGACGAATGGAATAAGAAGCACGGGAAATAGCTCCCGCGCGGCGGAGGCGGCGGGCTTTCCCGCCGCCCCGCAGCTTCACGACATGAGCACGCCGCTTTACGAAATCCATAATCTCAGACAGAGCTACGAAAAGGGCCGCCCGAACCTCGACATCGCGGAGCTTTCCATAGACGCGGGCTGCGTCACCGGCGTCGTCGGGCCGAACGGCGGCGGCAAGTCCACGCTGCTGAAGGTGCTCGCCTTCCTGATTCCTGCATCCGGCGAGATAATTTTCGACGGACGGCCCGCCGCGGGGCGCGAGCGCGAGATCCGGCGCGAGGTCACCTATCTGCTCCAGGAGTCGTACTTGCTCAAACGCTCGGTCTTTGAGAACGTCGCCTACGGCCTGCGGCTGCGCGGCACGGAGAAGCAGCTAATAGATACGCGCGTGCGCGAGAGCCTCGAAGCGGTCGGCCTCGCGCCCGACGAGTTCGCCTCGCGCCCGTGGTACAGGCTTTCGGGCGGCGAGGTGCAGCGCGTAGCGCTCGCCGCGCGCCTCGCACTGAGGCCGAAGGCGCTGCTCCTGGACGAGCCGACCGCGAACGTCGACGAGGCGAGCGCGCAGCTCGTGATGGAGGCCGCGGTGCGCGCCTCGCGCGAGTACGGCGCGGCGGTAATCGTATCGACGCACGACACCGCGTGGCTCTACGAGATAGCGTCGAACGTCGTCAGCCTCTACGGAGGCCGCGTCGCGGGCACGGGCGCTGAGAACATCTTCCGCGGCGGCTGGCATCTCGAGGGCGGCTTCATGACGCGCCCCTTCGCGGGCGGGCAGGCGCTCTTCGCGTGGCCCGGCGCTTCGGCGCGCGCCGCTGTGCTCAATCCCTCGGATATAACCGTTTCCGACGAAATTCCGCCGTTTGCGGAAAATACGAACGTCCTGCGCGGCGTCGTCTCGCAGCTCACGCTCGAGCGCGCCTCGGGAGCCGTGCTGCTCTCCGCGGACGTTTCGGGCAGCGTCGTAAAGGCGCGCCTCTCGGCCGAAGATACGGCCCGCCTCTCGCTGCGCCCCTCTTCGGAAGTTTTTCTTTCCTTCTCATATTCTTCTCTTCGCTGGCTTTGATTCCGCGCGCGCCCGCAATTGCGCGCCGCGCGTTAACATGATATAAAATAACGTGGGTATTGACACGACAACCACCATTTTGCGGACAGCGAAAGGATGATCATACATGTGCGGAATTATGGGTTACGTCGGCGACAGGGACACGACGAGGATAATTCTCGAAGGGCTCGCCAAGCATGAGTACCGCGGCTACGACTCCGCGGGCATAGCGGTTATAAAGGACGGCAAAATTTCCGAGCTTCGCACCGTCGGGCGCGTCGCGCAGCTCGCGGAGAAGGTCGCGGCTGCGGGGCTGACGGGCGACATCGGAATAGGCCACACGCGCTGGGCGACGCACGGCGGCGTGACGGAGAACAACGCGCACCCGCATATTTCGAGCGACGACCGCGTCGTGCTCGTCCACAACGGCATCATCGAGAACGCGCGCGACATCCGCGCCGAGCTCGAATCGAAGGGGATAAAGTTCCACACCGAGACCGACACGGAGTCGGCGGTGCAGTACCTCGGCTACGTCTACGACGGAGACCCGAAGGAAGCCATCGTGAAGCTCACGGCGCGCATCCGCGGTGCCTTCGCGCTCGTCATCATGTTCTACGACAAACCGCGCGAGATATGGGTCGCGCGCAAGGGCTCGCCGCTCGTCGTCGGGCACGCGGGGAACGAAGGCTTCTGCGCCTCCGATCCGACGGCGCTGCTTGAGTTCACGCACGACGTGTGGTTCATGGACGACGACGAAATGGCGCAGATTACGCGCGAGGGCTGCAAGTTCTTCGACTTCGCGGGCCGCGAGCACGAGAAGGCCTCGATGCACCTCGACTGGGACGCCGCGATGACGAACCGCGGCAAATACCCGCACTTCATGCTCAAGGAAATTCACGAACAGCCCGACGTCGTCGCGCACACGCTGCTGGGCCGCGTCGCGGACGACGCGGTGGACCTCGGCCGCGAGCTTGCGTGGACGCCCGAGGAGGCCGCGCAGTGGAGGCGCATCCACTTCGTCGCCTGCGGAACGTCGCACTACGCTACGATAGTCGCGCAGCATATAATGGAGACCTTCGGCAATTTCGAAATCCGCACGGAGGTCGCCTCGGAGTACCGTTACAGGAACATCCCGTCGGGGCCCGACACGCTCGCCGTGTTCGTCTCGCAGTCCGGCGAGACGGCGGACACGCTGCACGCGGCGCGTCTCGCGAAGGCGCGCGGCGCGAAGTGCCTAGTAATCACGAACGTCCGCGGCTCGACGATCCACCGCGAGGTCGGCGACGCGCTCATCACGCCGGCGGGGCCTGAAATCGGCGTCGCGGCGACGAAGACCTTCACGGCGCAGATAACGATACTGACGCTGCTCGGCCTCTACCTCGCGAAGCTGCGCGGAGAGCTCGACGCAAACACGGAGCGCCGCCTCGTCTCCGCGCTGATGGACATCCCGGGCAAGCAGGCCGCGATGCTCGACCGCGAAAAGGAAATAGAGACGCTCGCGCGCAACTTCGCCGACGCGCGCGGATTCTTCTTCATCGGCCGCGGCATAGCCTACCGCCGCGCTCGAGGGCGCGCTCAAGCTCAAGGAAATATCCTACCTCCACGCCGAGGCATACCCCGCGGGCGAGATGAAGCACGGCCCGATAGCGCTGCTCGACAAAGAGCTGCCCGTCGTCGCGCTCGTGCCGAAGAACGACCTCTGGGAGAAGACCATATCCAACATCGAGGAGTCGATGGCGCGCAAGTCGCCGATAATCGCGCTCGCGACCGAGGGCGATACCGAAATCGGCCACTACACGCAGAACGTCATCTTCACGCCCGAGACGGAGCCGGAGCTCTTCCCCTTCGTCGCGGTCGTGCCGCTCCAGCTCTTCGCCTACTACATCGCGCGCCAGCGCGGCTGCGACATAGACATGCCGCGCAACCTCGCGAAGAGCGTCACGGTAGAATAAACGAAAACCTGCGGGCGGGGCTTTGCTCCGCCCCTTTTTATGGGAAAGCCATGATTTTTACGAAACGCAGAAAAATCGCCGCGATAATCCTCGCGCTCGTCCTCGCGTTCCAGCCGCTCTGCTGCGCGCCAGCGCCGGCCTTTGAGCTTAACGCGCCGGATATAAGCGTCGTGCGCGATTGGGACGGCTCCGACTGGCTCGAGCTTCTCGCGCACTTCTCGGCGTTCACCGGCCTCTCCTACTGGATAGGCTCGGCTGTGTACGAGGCCTACGACGCCGTGCGCGGGCTCGACGACCTGTGGGACTTCCTCTCGCTGCTGCTGCGCCTCGGCCTCATACCGCACTGGTACTACGAGCTCGCGCCCGAGCCGCCCGGCGCGTTTTCGATATGACCCCCTGCGCCTACATACTGCTCTGCGCCGACGGCACCCTCTACACGGGCTGGACCAACGACATAGAAAAGCGTCTCGCGGCGCACAACGCGGGACGCGGCGCGAAATACACGCGCGGGCGCAGGCCCGTGACGCTGCTCTACAGCGAGGAGTGCGCGACGAGGAGCGAGGCGATGAGCCGCGAGGCCGCGATAAAAAAGCTCTCGCGCGAAGAGAAGCTCCTGTTAAGCGAAGGTAAAATATCCTAACGCGCGCTTGATAATTTAAGCCGCGTTGATTACAATAATAAAGTTTGGGCCTAATAGTAAGGTCCGCGAAATTAAGGCAGCATAAAGAGGTGTATCGCAATGAAGGGACGCACTGACATAGTCATAGGAGTGCAATGGGGCGACGAAGGCAAGGGCCGCGTCGTGGACGTCCTCGCCGCGGACGCCGGAGTGGTCGTCCGCTACCAGGGCGGAGCCAACGCCGGACACACCGTCGTCGTGGACAACGAGAAATACGTCTTTCATCTGCTGCCCTCCGGCATACTCTACACGGGCAAGAGCTGCGTGATCGGCAACGGCGTCGTCATCGACCCCGACACGCTCTTCGAAGAGCTCGACGGGCTCGCGGCGCGCGGCAAAAAAATCGGCGAAGCTCGTCGTCAGCCACGCGGCGCACATCGTCATGCCCTACCATAAAATCATAGACAAACTCGCCGAAGGAGCGCGCTCCGAAGGCACGAAGATCGGCACGACGGGCCGCGGCATCGGCCCATGCTACGCCGACAAGTACGAGCGCATAGGCATCCGCGCAGAAGACCTCGTCAACCCCGACGTGCTGCGCGACAAGCTCTCGCGCACGCTCAAAATCAAAAACGACATACTCACGAAGATCTACGGAGCCGAGCCGCTCGATTTCGACGAGATATACGAAAAGGCGCTCGCATGGGGCCGCCGCATGGAGCCGATGCTCGGCGACGCCTTCCTCGAAATAGACGAGGCCGTGCGCAGCGGCAAAAACGTCCTCTTCGAAGGCGCGCAGGCTACGCTTCTCGACATCGACCACGGCACGTACCCCTTCGTCACGAGCTCCAGCCCATGCGCGGGCGGAGCCTGCACCGGCTCGGGCTTCGGCCCCTCGCGCATCGACCGCTCGATAGGCGTCGCCAAGGCCTACTGCACGCGCGTCGGCGAAGGCCCATTCCCGACCGAGGACATGGGCGAGGTCGGCGAAGAGCTGCGCCAGAAGGGCGGCGAATTCGGCGCGACGACCGGACGCCCGCGCCGCTGCGGCTGGTGCGACCTCGTTGCCGTCGATTACGCTGTCAAGGTCAACGGGCTCGACGGCCTTGCTCTCACGAAGCTCGACGTGCTCGACGGATTCGACGAGATAAAAATCTGCACAGCCTACGAAATCGACGGCAAAATCAGAAAGACCTTCCCGAGCAGCTGCGCCGAACTCGCGAAGGCGAAGCCCGTCTACGCGACGCTGCCCGGCTGGAAGTGCGATATATCCAAGTGCCGCACCTTCGACGAACTGCCGCAGGCCGCGCGCGACTACGTCAAATACATCGAAGACAACGCGGAAGTCCCCGTCGTCCTCATAGGCGTAGGCGCGGGCCGCGAAGACACAATCCGCCGCGGACTCTAGCCGGCGGCGCACAATTTACGAAACAGACCGAAGGCCGCCCTCGTGGCGGCCTTTTTGCGTGCGCGCGCGGAACCGCGGAAGCTCCCGCAAGCCTCCAGCCGCGCCGCGCGCGCGTACACCGCGGCGGAAATTTTGCGCAAGAGCCGCGGCTTGACAGCCCGGCGTATTTTTGTAGAATAATAGTCAAATAATTGACCATCAATAAATGTACGGAGTGAGCGCGATGGACAAGGAAGCCAAGAAGAACGCATACCTCTACTGCAAATTCAGGGACGAGCAGTTCGCGCTCTACGACGAGTACGCGAAGCGCCACGGCATGATGATGAAGACCCTGCTCGTCGTCAACGTCCTCTTCTACGCGCAGGAGGGCATGACGCAGAGGGATATATGCCGGCGGACCTTCCAGTCGAAGCAGACCGTCAGCCTCATCGTCAAAAATCTGCTGGCGCAGAACTACGTCGCAGTCGCCGAATCGCCGGAAAACAGACGAAACAAAATCGTCCGCATGACGGATGCCGGGCGCGCATACTGCGGCCATGTCGTCCGCCACATCACGCGCGCCGAGGACGAGGCGATGTCCATGCTCACGCCGGAGGAGCAGGAGCGGCTCGTCGGCCTTTCCAGAACGTTCACGAAAAATCTTGCAATGCTGGTCAATAGGGAAACGGAGGACTGAAGGATGGAGCTTTACGAAGCGATAGCAAAGCGCAGAATCGTCCGCGACTTCAAGGACGAGGGCGTGCCGCTTGAGACGGTAGAAAAAATCATCGGCGCGGGGCTCAAAGCGCCGACGCACGACCACCTGCGGAACTGGGAATTCGTCGTGCTTCACGGCAAAGAGGAGAAGGAGCGCGCGCTCCAGTACGTCGCCTCGGGCATCGGGCCGACGCTCGAAATTTTGAAAAAGACGCTCACCGACGGCACGCCGCAGCAGAAGATGTACGCCGCCGCGATGCCGCGCCAGTACACGATGCTCTTTAACGCGCCCTACGTAATCATGCCCTTCTTCAAAGCGACGCCCGGCGTCATGAAGCCCGACTCCGTCAGCTCGCTCAACCCGCTCTCGTCGATATGGTGCGTCGTCGAGAACATCTTCATCGCCGCGACGGCCGAAGGGCTCGCATGCTCGATGCGCATCCCAGTCGGCAGCGAAGGGCCGAACGCGGCGCGCGCGGTCGGAGCTCCCGACGACTACATGCTTCCGTGCTACATCGGCCTCGGCGTCCCAGCGGACGACGCGCCGGAAATCGAGCAGATTGAGTACACGGCGAAGCAGAAGGTACACTTCGGGAAGTGGTAGGGAAAACGGCGGCGCGGCGCGTCTGTACTCGGCGGCGCGTGTTATAGAGATTTAACTTTGCGCGAGATGCGGCACGCTTCGCCGCCCCGCGCTCCGACGCAGTGGACAGCGGCTCTAGATTTTGCTGCTTGACGGTGTTCAAGGACGCTGGATGCCGGGGCAAGCCTGGCATGACGAGGCGGCCGTATTTCTTTGTAAGCTTAATCACTATACTCGTTCAACTTTTTAAAGAAACGCCTGTTAATCGTCATTCCGCGCTTGACGCTGAATCTAGCGACTTCAAATTCCGATGCGTTACGGTGTTTAACGACGCTGAATGCCGCGTCGGAGCGCGGCATGACGTGACAGCCGTTTCTCTGAAAAAGTTAAGCGATTGTACATGCCGTCCCAGCGCGATTCCGCACACGACGAGCCGGGCGAGCCTGCGGCAATCTTCTCCATGAATGCAGAAGCCGCTGCGCGCGTAAACCCTCCCGGCGGTTGAGCCGAAAGATTTTTTAGTCAAATTTAGGTTTGTTTGGGAATTTGAGGAAGTTTCGGGATTTTCACCCGGCACGGTTCAGCGGTTTTGACATCGGAAACCCTTGAACCTGTGCTTTCTTTTCGCGCCGTGCGGCGCTTTGGTGAAACTTGCTTCGAGTGTGCGCCGTTACTTCTGCTTCACGACGACGTGCTCGACGGGGAGTCCGTCCTTGAGCTCCACGGCGACGAAGCCGCCTTCGGGAGTCATCCAGTAGGGCACTCCGGCTATGTAGACCAGCTTATTGCTCATACAATCGCCTCCCTTTTTTCTGAAAATTTATGGATTTCTCAATCCATACGAGACAATTCTATAACTTTTCGGGATTTTGTCAAATATAAAGGCGGCCTCGCGGGCCGCCCGTTACTACTTTTTTTTACTTTTTCGCAGCGTTTGGTATGCGGCGCGAGCATGGGACGCGCACCTGGCATTTGCCGCAGCCGAAGCGCACGCGCTCGTGCGGGCCGTGCGGCGGGCGCTTGGTCGAAGTCACCCACGCGTCGCAGAGCTTCTGATCCTTCGCGAGCGCGGGGCCGCGCGACTTGTCTATCGCCTTCGCGGGGCAGCGGAACTGGCAGGCTCCGCATTTGGTGCAGTACTCGAACGGGTCGCTGTATTTCCGCGGCGTCGGCGCGAGCTCTGCGTCCGTGACGATGCTGCCGAAGCGCCCCGCCATGCCGCGCTCGGTGATGAGCCCCTTCGAGAGGCCGAAGGTGCCGAGGCCACAGACGTAGGCGATGTGGCGCTCGGACCAGTTCGAGGCGTAGGGCTCGAGCATCTTGAAGCGCGCGTCGGTCGTCGGGAAGGCGGCGGCGAAGCCCTCGTCCTCGAGGAATTTTTTGAGCCGCTCGCCGAAGGCCGCCATCGCGAGCTGGCCTTCGATGCGTCCGTGCAGCCATTCCTCCGAGGTCTGCGTTCCCTCGGCGTTCGAGCTCACGACGTGCTCCGTGAAGGGCAGGAAGAACGCCACGACGCTTTTTCGCGCCCGGCACCCAGTCGCATGGCAGCATCTCGCCGGGGTGGACGACCTCGGGCCTGCGCAGCTCGGCAAAGAGCGGGTCGTCCGCCGGAGCGACGCCGAAGAGCGGCTCGTCGTATATCCTCATGCCCGCGATGTCCGGCCGCAGCGCGTCCTCGGCCGCTACGAAATTCACCGGCCCTTCGAGAAATTTCCGTGCCTCTTCCATAAGTCTGTCTATCGTCATAAAATCCCCTCCGTTTCCCACACTTTACGATAAGTATATCGCCGTGCGGCTGTTTCGTCCAAACGCGGCGCGCAAGTGAAAACGCCGCCGTTTCTGGCGGCGCTTCGCGTTTTCGTTATTTTCTCTTTCGCGCAAAAATCAACGGAACGGCCGCAAGCAAAGCGAGAGCCGCGAAGCCGGAGGAACATCCGCCGCCGCTTCCTCCCCCCTGCGCCGGGTCGTCGGGCAGCGGTTCCGGCGCGTCGGCCTTGAGGCTGAGCCGTTCGAACTCGTTTGTGACGCCGTTGAAAAAGTCGGTTATCGCGGCGCGGTAGATGTAGTCTCCAACGACGACGGAAGCCCCGCAGTTGCGTATCGAAGCGCGTCCCGTCGGCTCGGCCCTCCATTCGTCCGCGTCAAGCTCATAATACGCGCCGTCGCCGATAGAGGGCGCGGCGTTGTTCGTCCCTTCGAGCGCGACTAGAAATCCTCCGTACCAGCCGAAGGCCGAGCCGGTCCATGAAAACTCGCCCTCATCCGGCGCGGGGCACGGCGCTCCCGTCCACGACGTTTCGCCGTCGAAGAACACGGGCACGTTCGCGTCGCGCCTGTTTCCTCCGAATACGGCGACGGTTCCGCCTTCCGCAGCCGCCATAGCGCCGTCGAGGCTCGACGCGTTAAAGAGCTCCGGCGCGTCCAATTTCTCCATTTTCCCTTCGTCCGGCGTAATCCGCCACAGCTTGCCGTAATTGGTCAGCATGAGGATGGAGGCCCCGTCTTTCGCCGGCGCGGCGAAGAAAACTTTGTCGTAAGACTCCAGTTTGTCCCAGTAGCCGCCGAACTCTGTTATCGAGGTTACGTTCCAGCTCCCGTTTTCGTAGCGCGCGACGAGCACGGCTTTTCCGTCGTAGTTGCGTATGACCGTCGGCGCGCCGTCGAAGACGGTCATCGCTACGCCGAGGCTGTTATCTATGGGGTATTCGGTTTCATCTTCGCTTGCTACGACCGCATCTGGAAGCGGCGCGAGTTCACGCCATTCGTCTTCGGCTATGTTGTAGGCGGCAAAACGCGGCGACATGCTTTCCTCCCTGAAGCAGCCGGTCATGTATATGACGCCACCTTCCGCGTCGGCAGCAAGCGCCGCGTCGCGCACAGCGCCGAAAGGAGGAGAAGCGAGCGCCGTCCACTGCGACTCGGCCTCTTTCAGCGATAGGACGACGAGCCGTCCCCAGTCCCCGTCGGCGCGTGTAACGACGATTTCACATTCGCCGGACGGCGCCTCCGGCAGCTCCGCCGTTATCTTGTTTTCGTTCCACGACGCGGCGTCTAAATTCCGCTCCGCGCCGCCCGTTATAATCGAAAGCGTGCCTTCCCCGCCGAAGAAAAAGCCTTCTACGGTGAGCGTACCGCCTTCGAGCGAGGCTGAGTTTACGACGGGCGACGGGTTGTTCAGCGCCTTTTCGACGCTCAGCCTTCCTCCTGTCAATATTTTGTCTTTCATCGACGGGATTTTCACAGTTCCTCCGATTATACGCGCGCGCAGCTCGTCCGGGGATAGCTCCGGGCGTATCGCGGCGAGCAGCGCGAGGCTTCCTGCCGCGGCGGGCGAAGCCATCGACGTGCCGTCCATGTAACGGTACGGCTTTTCATCGTCGTAGGGTTTGCCCTTCAATACGGCGATGTCTTTTATTTTTATGACGCGGCTCTCTCCAGCGTCGAGCTCTATCGAAAGCACCGGGTACGCGGCTTCGCTCCGCCACGCGCGCCAACCGTCTTCCTGTTCTATTTCAAATTCTTCCAGCCATTCGTCGTACGGGTCTTTTATGCGCGGAATGCCGGCCTTCCATGTGTTGCCGTCGTAGTTGTTGTTCAATATGACGGTCGTGGCGTATATGTCCGCGCCCTCTTCGCCTGCGCCTGCGCACAGCGAAACTGTGAAGTTCTTGTCGCTCATCGACGCGGTCCACAGATAAACGCCCTCCCCGTCCTTTTCCTGAGACATTTCCCGCACGGACGCTAAGTCTATTGCAGCGCCGTCCAGCCGTATCGCGAAGGTCCCCGCGCTGTTTGCGGTCAGCCTCCATTCGAGATAGCCGTTTTCGTTCGAGAGGCTCTGCCGTCCGTCGCCGGAGACGACGCTGTAGCGCGGCATGTTCTTAAAATCCTGATAATATAAGATTTTTTCGTCGGGCGTCAGCTCTTTCACGAACGAGCCGGCGAGCTTTACGTCTTCCCCGTGCTGCGGCTCGGCGTATTTGCTGTAGGTGCTGAGTATCCACGAGCCGGGGGCCGCGATGTGGACGGAACGCCTGCCATAGTTTGAAAATTCGACCAATTCGTCCCAAGGCGTCGAAGCCGCGACGACGATGGAATGCTTCGAGCGGATGTTGTATGGGAAGCCCATCGTGACGTCGTTGTCCGAGTGGTCGTTGCCGGCCGCCATACGTTGACGACGCCGGCCTCGCCGAGCGCCTCCATAGCCTCGGCCGCCGTTTTGCTCAATATGGTCGTCTTCCACGAGTTGTTCGTCGCGACTATGTTGACGCCGTTCCGCTTAAGCTCGAGCAGGTTGTTGTACGTGTCCACAATGGCGGAGGAGAAGCCGTCGCTGTCGCCGAATACCTTCGCCGCGAGGATTTTGACGTTCTGCGCGGCTCCCGCGACGCCGGCGACGCCTTCTCCGTTGCCGGCCTCGGCGGCTATTATGCCCGCGACGTGCGTGCCGTGGCCGTTTCTGTCCAGCGGGTCGAAATACGCTTCGCTTTCTTTTTCCTGCGAGCTGTCCCAGCCGTGGCGCTCGTATCTGTGGCCGCTCCCGTCCCACATCCTTGTTTTAAGGTCGGGATGACGGTAGTCCACGCCTTCGTCGACCACGGCGACGACGACGTCGTTTCCGCCGGAGGCCGCGGCTTCGCGCCACGCGCTTTCTGCGTCAAGGCCGGCCTTGCCTCCCTCGGTGCTCGGGCTGTCTATCTCGTTCGTGTAAGCCCACTGCTCGGGCAGCCTGGGGTCGTTCGTCAGAGAGGTCTTGTAGATTTTGTAATCCGGCTCCGCGTATTCTATCGAAGGGTCGCCGGCCGCCGCTTCGAGCATCTGTTCCGTCGTCATGGAATCCGAGACGAGCAGCGCTATAGTCGCGCTTTCCTGCGCGTTTGCGGAGAGTGCGCGCGCCGCGCCACCTGTCTGCGTTTTTGCCAGCGGCGACGAAAAATCCCAGCTCTTCGCCACGGTCATGCCCGCGATGCGCGCGCCCGCCGCGTTCCGCGCCGTGAGCATGCGCGCCGCGCCCTCGCGCTCCTCCGTCCGCGCGAGCTTGACGAGTATGCGCCCCTCGGCGTAGGGCTTTTCCGCTTCCGCGGCGAAAGCCGCGCAGGGCAGCGCGAGCATCGCCGCCGATACCAGCGCCGCTATGATTTGCAGAGTTTCGTGCCATGCCTTTCGTCCTTTCTTTCGGCGCCGCGGTGCGCCGCGCGCGCCTCTCCCAGAATGATTTCTATAACCGCCCCCGCCCGCCGGCGTTCAAGCGTTCTTTCGCGCGCCTCGCGCGCATGCGCGCTTCCTATGATAAGATATGCGCAAGTAACTTTGCCCGCGCGGCGCGGGGTGGAGGTCTGGCGCAGAAATGAGAAAAGACGACGCTGTTGTGTTCGCGCGAGGCGCGCGCGACGCCGTCCCGATAATGCTCGGATATTTCGCAGTTTCGTTCACGCTCGGCATCGCGGCGAGGAACTCGGGGCTGACGCCCTTTCAGGCGTTTTTGAGCTCGCTGACGCAGGCCTCGTCGACGGGGCAGTTCGCGGGCTATATGATGATTTCCTCGTGCGCCTCATACGCCGCCGTCGCGCTGATGATTTTGGTCGCGAACGCGCGCTATATGCTGATGTCCTGCGCGATGAGCCAGAAGCTCGCGCCGGGCACGCCGCTGCGCCACCGCCTCGCGGTCGCGGCCTATCTGACGGACGAGATTTTCGGCCTCTCCGTCACTAAGCCCGCGCCCGTGAACCCGTACTACAGCTACGGCATGGCGGCCTGCGCCGTCCCGGGCTGGTCGTTCGGCACTCTGTTCGGCGTCATAGCGGGCAACGTGCTGCCCGTGAGCGTCGTCGACGCGCTTTCGGCGGGAATCTTCGGCATGTTCATCGCGGTCATCGTGCCTCCCGCGCGCGGCGACAGGATCATTGCGCTGCTCATCGCCGTCTCGATGGCGGCGAGCTTCCTCTTCTCGCGCTTCAATTTCTTCGATATCTCGAGCGGCACGAGGACGATAATCCTCACGATTGCGATTGCGGGCGCGGCTGCGTTCCTCTTCCCGCTCAAGGAGGAGGCCTCCGATGAATAAAGAAGTCTACGTTTATCTGTTCGTCATGGCGGCGGTGACGTACCTCATCCGCGTGCTGCCGCTCACCGTGATACGCGGCGAGATAAAGAACAAGCGCGTGCGCGCCTTCCTGCACTACGTGCCGTACGTGACGCTCGCCGTCATGACCTTCCCAGCGATCATGGAGTCCACGGGCAGCCAGGCCGCGGGCCTCGCGGCGCTCGTAGCGGGCGCGGCGCTCGCATGGTTCGGCGGCAGCCTCTTCCAGGTCGCCGTCCTCTGCTGCGCCGTCGTCTTTGCGGTGAATATGTTCTTCTAAAACCTGCGCTGCTTTGCGGCAGATAGGCGGCTACAGCTCTTTGAGGTACTCTTCGACGTTTTTGTATTGAATATCGCCGTAGCGGCGGCTTTCCCCGCGGTAGAGTACGTACCTGCCCGTTATGCGCCCGTAACGGTGCTCCGTCGCGGCGCATTTTTTTTCGTCGATTAGGTGGCGGTATTGCTGCGGAGCGGCTGCCGCGCTGTGCTTGATTTCAAAGATTTCGCAGCTTGCCTCTGCCGGGTTGAAGACGCACATGTCGAACTCCCCTATCGGGAACTGGAGGACGAAAATCTGTTTCTTGGGATTCGCCAGCTTTGTTTCCAGCAGCACGATATCCTCCATCATTCGCCCCTTTATCTCATTCGTTATCCGTTCGAGCACGAAATTGCGCTCGTCCAGCGAGAGGTCGCTGAAGGCTTCGTCGAGCAGCAGACTTTGCACGAGCGCGCTTGCCTGCGCGTAGCGCAGGCCGGGCTGCGCGATGACCGTGCGCGACGCCTTTGTATTTACATCAGGCAGGCTCACGACGTCTATATCTTGAGTAAGGTCGAGCAGTTCGAGGTACTCTTTGATTTCGGCGCAGTGAGCTTCGTCGAGCGCGACCGCGCGTTCTCCGTCGTTGCGGATTTCAAGCAGGCGGCGCAGCCGCTCCGTAACGGAGGCGACGTCTACGCGGTCTAGAATGTCCGTAGGATTTGACCTGTCGCGGCGCAGATTGGCGGCAGACAGCGCTAAGTCGTTCGAGCTGAAAACACGAGTCAGCACTTCGAGCGTGAACCTGTGGTTTATGTCCTCGACGACGCGGTTGATGGTGCTTGTGAGTTCGCTGCGTTCGTACAGCTCGCGCAGTCGGCGAAAGTGTCCCTCGTATTGATAACAGCGCAGAGAATGCTGAATATTGCGGGCGATGGCGCTGTCGACGTATTCGTCCGTGCTCTCCTTTCCCGCGAAGGTCGACGTTTCATTATATCTGGAGCCGCCGACGCTCATCGTTCCCCCGTAGCGTATATACTCGTCGATGCCGCGAATGCCGAGGACGTTTTCAAACTCGCGGTAGGGAATGAACGTCGTGTGAAGCAAAACGCAGCGGTCGTAAAGCTGCTCGTCCTCGGTGAACAGGAATCCGAGCGAATCAGTTCCGGAAAGCACTATCTTCATGCCGCAGGCCGCGAAAACGTCGGAAAAGAGCGCCGCTCCTTCGATGAAGTCGTCCATCAGCGTCACTTCGTCGATGAATACATAACGGAAGCCGCGCTCCTCAAGATATTTCAAATCGGCGTTCATATCTTTGAGCGTGTTCTTTGACGTGACCTGAATGAAGGCAGCACGCCTGATATCCGATTCGCTCATCTCGGCGAGTATCTGGCGAATCATCGTAGTTTTCCCTGTACGGCGCAGCCCGTAGAGGATCATAACCTTCTCATGCGAGTCGCCGTAAATGAATTCATGCAGCTTTTGGAAACATTCGCGCTTTTTATAACCGCTGACGGAGTTTGAAAAAATACGCAAAGCGCCGCCTGTGCGCACGACGGAGGCAAATTCATACACGCGCTGCGCGCCGCGCCTTTCCGGCGCAATTTTCCCGCGCAGCGCGTTCAACTCGGCCTCAAGGGCTTTTCTGCGGCTGATTTTTTCGGAGAAAACGGCTGCCTCTTCGTCGGAGAGATACTTTTCGCGGCGCTTTTTATTTTCGTACCAACGGTGGTAATAGTACTTTCTGCCTTTGATGTTCTTGACGGAGAGCGAACCGGCTGGCAGCTCCGCAATTTGGCGTTCGAGCTCGGCTAATTGAGATAAAACAGCTTCGTCCTGCATGATTTTCTTCACCTCGACCGCGTGCAAAAAATTTTATACCCTTAATTATACCCTATTGTGTGGGCTAAGGGGATAACAAGGGGGTAAAATCCCAGCGCGGCGGCGGTTTTACTCTTCAGCCGTCTTTGTGCTTTCTCGCGGGAGCTTCGCCCTTTTCATGAATTCTATGAAGTCGCGCTGTATTTGGGTAAGGCCGCCGGATTTTTTGTAGGAGAGGTAAATATTGCGCTCCGACTCGGGGCTGTCGATGCGGTAGAAAAAGACCTTGTCCGTCGGCGGCAGGCAGTCGAGCAGAGCGTCGCGCACGAAGGCGATGCCCTTGCCCTCGCATGCGAGATAATATGCCGTCATCATCTGTTCGAGGTACATCGAGACCTTCGGCGCGAAGCCGGCGCGGCGGCATATCGCCATTGCGCGGCGGTGCAGGTCGTTCCATTTCGTCAGTATCAGAAATTCCTCGCCCGCGAAGCGCTCCGGCGGCGCGGCGGGCTTGCGCGGGCCGCCCTTGCGCGACGCAGCGAGCTCCGCGAACGTGCAGCGGTATTCCTCAAGCTCGCCGTTTATCGCGAAGGCGGCGGGAACGGCAAGGATTATTTCCTCCGTCGTCCACACGGCGGACTCGAAAATATTTTTGTCCGGCGGCTCCGCCTCGAGCATGAAGTCGAGGCTCCCGTCCTTGAGCTTCTCCGAGAGCGCGACGCTGCTGCCCTCGGAGAGCGTCACGACGACGCTGCCGTGTTCCTTGCGGAATTCCCCGACGATGTCGGGCAGCACGTAGGAGCAGAAGAACATCGAGCTGCCGACGCGCAGGCTCGCCGGGCCGCCGCCCGCGAGCTCCGCGAGGTGCGCGCGCATCTCGCGCTCTATCTCCATTATCTTTTCCGCCGAACGCACATAATATTCGCCCGCCTCCGTGAGGCTGACGGGGTTCGTGCTGCGATTGAAGAGCGGCAGGCCGAGCTCCTGCTCGACGCGCTTGACCGCGGCGGAGAGCGACGGCTGCGAGATGAAGAGCCGCCGCGCCGCTTTCGAAAAGCTCCGCTCTTTATATACCGCGTAGATGTATTCGATGTCCTTGAGCAACGCGCCGCCTCCTCCCGCCGTTATAGGAACAGCCATATAACGTTATACGCGCATAAGTATTTTACAGCAAGGCGGCGTTTCACTAACATAATGACGGAATAAGAGGAAAAGCGAAATTTTCGGAAACGCCGTGATTCAAGGAAAGGGGAATGAAATATGAGGGATTTCACTGCCGCAAGAGTCGGCGCGCTCGCGCCGTCGGGCATACGCAAGGTCAACGAAAAGGCGCTCGCTATGGAGCGCGCGGGGGAGCGCGTCATTCATTTTGAAATAGGCCGTCCGGACTTCGACACGCCCGCCTACATAAAAGAGGCGGCGGCCAAGAGCCTGCGCGACGGCGAGGTGTTCTACACCTCGAACTTCGGCATGACGGAGCTGCGCGAGGCGATAGCCGAGCGTCTGCGCGCGGCGAACGGCATCCCCTGCGCGGCGGAGAACGTGCTCGTGACGGCGGGGCTGTCTGAGGCGGTCTTTGACCTGCTCTGCACGGTGCTCGACGAGGGCGACGAGCTGCTGATACCCGACCCGGTCTGGATAAATTACCTCAACGTCCCCGCGCTCTTCAAGGCTAAGCCCGTCTCTTACTCGCTGACCGAGGAAAACGGCTTCGAGCCGAGCCTTGAGGAGATGCGCGCGAAGGTAACGCCGCGCACCAAGGCCATAGTCCTGCTCACGCCCTGCAACCCGACCGGCGGCGTCCTGTCGCGCGCGAAGCTCGAGGCGATAGCCGCGCTCGCGCAGGAGCACGACCTGCTCGTCATCTCCGACGAAATTTACGAGCGTCTCGTCTACGACGGAGAGAAGCAGACGAGCATCGCCTCGCTGCCCGGAATGGCGGAGCGCACCGTGACGCTCAACGGCTTCTCAAAGGCATACTCGATGACCGGCTGGCGCATAGGCTACGCGGCCGCGCCGAAAGAGCTTATAGTCGCGATGAACAAGATACACCAGCACAACACGACCTGCGCCGCGTCGTTCGTCCAGCGCGCCGCGATAACGGCGCTGCGCGACGAAAAGGACGAGGTCGAGCTGATGGTGCGCGAATTCCAGCGCCGCCGCGACTACGCGGTCAAGGCGATAAACGACATGCCGGGCGCGAGCTGCCTCTCGCCGAAGGGCGCGTTCTACATCTTCATCAACGTCAAGGGGCTCGGACGCCCCTGCGCCGAAGTCGCGGAATACCTGCTTGACGAGGCGAAGATCGCGCTCGTCCCCGGCAGCGTCTTCGGCGTCAACGGCGAGGGCTACCTGCGCATGAGCTTCGCAAACGGCATGGACAACATCGTCGAAGGCTGCGGCAGAATGAAACTGGCTTTTGAAAAACTCTTGGATAAATAAAGGACTGGAGGTCTTATAGATGAGATTAGCTACATTCCGCAAATGGAACGTCGAGCGCGCGGGGCTCGTGACGAAGAGCGGCATCCTGCCGGTGACGGCGCTGGGCCTGCGCGCGGGCTTCGAGCCCGAGGGCGAGATACTCCCGCTCATAGAGAAGGAGCAGCTCGAACCGCTCACCGAGTGGTACAACGCGGGCGGCAAGGCCGAGGCCGAGGCGCTCGCCGAAAAAGAGGCGATTCCATACAGCGAGGTTGTCTACGGCCCGCTCTACAGGAACCCGCAGAGAATATTCGGCATCGGCCTCAACTATAAGGACCACGCGGGCGACCTCGGCGAAAAAACGCCGCAGGTCTTCCCCGGCAGCTTCTACAAGCCCGCCTCGTGCATAGCGGGCCCCGGCGACGAGATAAAAATTCCCGCGCTGCCCGAGGCGCAGAAGACGACCGCGGAGGGCGAGCTCGGCGTCATCATCGGCAAAAAATGCAAATTCATCGAAGAGAAGGACTGGCTCAAATACGTCGCTGGCTACACGACGATACTCGACATGACCGAAGAGTCGATACTGCGCCTCAACCCGCGCTACCTGACCATCGTCAAGGGCTTCGACACCTTCTTCACCTTCGGCCCGCAGCTCGTGACGCCCGACGAAGTGCCAGACGTCTCGGCGCTCGAAGTGGCGACCGTCCACAACGGAGAAGTCCACGCGAAGAACACCGTCTCGAACATGACCTTCAGCCCCTCGCGCCTCGTCGCGCTCGTCTCGCACATGCAGGGCTGGCTGCCCGGCGACATACTCTCGACCGGAACGCCGCGCGCGGTACACATCCAGGACGGCGACACGGCCGAGTGCCGCATCACGGGGCCGGACGGCTTCGCCTTCGAACCGCTCGTCAACCCGGTAATCGACCTGAAAATCAGAAATAAATAAGAGGAGGAAATAAACATGGATCTCGGACTCAAAGACAAAAGCGCGCTCGTAATGGCCTCGAGCAGCGGACTCGGCAAGGCGATAGCCTGCGAGCTCGCGCGCGAGGGCGCGAAGGTTATGATATTCTCGCCCTTCGAGGATCAGCTCAAGGAGGCGCAGGAGGACATCTTCAAGGAGACCGGCAACCGCCCCGAGTTCTTCGTCGGCAGCATCACGAACCCAGACGACATAAAGAACCTCGTCAGGACGACCGCGGAGAAGTGCGGCCCGATCTACGCGCTCGTCAACAACACCGGCGGCCCGAAGCCCGGCCCCTTCGACGCCTTCAGCGACAAGGACTGGCAGGACGCCTACGAGCTCTGCCTGCTCTCCTACATCCGCACGATACGTGAGGTCCTTCCCTACATGCGCGAGCAGGGCGGCGGACGCATACTCTGCTCCACATCGTCGTCGGTCAAGGCCGTCCTCGACAACCTCATCCTCTCGAACACCTTCCGCATGGGCGTCGTCGGCCTCGCGAAGACGCTCTCGCAGGAGCTCGGGCGCGACAACATCCTCATCAACGTCATAGCGCCCGGACGCATCGGCACCGCGCGCATCGACCAGCTCGACAAGATACGCGCCGAGAAGGCCGGCATCACCGTCGAAGAACTCCAGAAAAGAGCCTTCGCCGGAATCCCGCTCGGCCGCTACGGACGCCCCGACGAATACGGCAAGCTCGCAGCCTTCCTCTGCGCGCCCTCGAACACCTTCATCACTGGCCAGACCGTGCTCGTCGACGGCGGAATGGTGAAGGCGATATAACGCCGCCGAGCTTTACGAAAAAGACGCAGACCAACACGGCGCGGGCCCCGCACATGCGCGGAGCCCGCGCTTTCTCCCTTCGCGCGCGCCGTATTGACCGCCCGCATAAATATGCTATAGTCTGCGTAATCCGCGCTTAGGCGCAGGCGTTCGAAGGGATGGGAAAATGAGGCTCAACAACTATTGGCGCGGCGCGCTGCTCGCGCTCACCGCCGCCGTCTGCTGGGGGATAATCAGCCCCGTCGCGAAGGTCCTCACCGCCGCGGGGATAGACCTGATGTCCGTGATGGTCTACCGCTCGCTCTTCACGCTCACGGCCTCCGGGCTTTTCCTCTTCTTCACGCAGGGCGTCGAAGCCTTCCGCGTCGAAAGCGGATATCTGCGCTTTTACGTAATTTCCGGCACGCTCTCCGTCGCCTTCGCGGGCGGCGGCTTCCTGACCTCGCTCGAATATCTCTCCGTCGCCGAAGCGCTCGTCATCCACTACACGTTCCCGCTCGCGGCGATAATGGGCTCGCTCTACTTCACGCACGAGCGCCCGACCGTCCTCCAGTGCGTCGCGGGCGTCCTCATAGTCTGCGGCGTATTCATCGGCATGGGCGGCAGCCTGGGCGCACTGATGAATATTTCGCTGCCCGGCCTCTTCTGGGGGCTGCTCGCAGTCGCCGGCATGTCCGGGCAGGCGCTCGCGACGCGCCGCTTCTCGCTCGAGCATAAGGTCGACGAGTTCCGCCTGCTCTTCTTCTCGAACGCCGTCGGCATCGTGCTGCTCTTCGCCTTCAAGACGCTCTGGTACGGCTGGAGCGACCTCGCGAACTTCACGCTGCCGCTCTTCTCGCTGATGACGCTCCAGGCCTTCACGGGAAGCCTCGTCGCCTACGGTGTCTTCTTCGCCGCGCTCAAATGCATCCCCGCGGCGATGGCGAGCCTGCTCTGCACGATGGAGATAGTCGTCGCCGTCGTACTGACCGCGATATTCGTCCACCAAATTCCATCCGTCCACGAGGTCGTAGGCTGCGCGCTGATACTCGTCGCGATAGCCTGCACCGCCGTGCCCGCGCGGCATAGGTAGGGACGCTTTCCAAGCTTTAGAAAAATATTGAGAATTTCAGCCCGCGCGCGCGGCAGTCCGCTTCTATGCGCGCTCTCAGCTCGCGCCAGTAGGCACGGTCGCCCTCTGCGTATATGCGGCGGTAGAGCGGAGCCAGGTCGGGGCGCAGATTCTTGACGAAGTTCAGGATTTTGTCGCGGTTTCCTGCCCGCAGGTTGAGCGTGTCGAACGTCATCGACGATGCGAATGGCGCGCATGCTTCGATGATTTTCGCGCAGTCTGTGATTCCGGGGAAAATGGGCGCGGTCATGACGCCGACGTCTGCGCCAGCTCCGCGCAGGACTTCCATCGCCGCTAGCTTGCGCGCCGGACTTGAGGCGTGCGGCTCGGCGCGGCGGCGAAAATCGTCGTCCGTCGAGCTGAACGAGAAGACCGCCTTGACGCGCGGGAATTCCCGAAAAATATCAACGTCGCGCGAAACGAGCGCGGACTTCGTAATGATCACGACGTCGGCCTGCGCTGGGACGAGCGAGCGCAGCAGCGCGCGCGTCACGCCCGCGCGCTCCTCGTACGGATTGTAGGCGTCGGTCATCGACGAGAGAGGACGCTGCGGCGGTAGAGCTTCGCGAGGTCCGGCGGCGCGGTGGGACATTTCACGTCGAGGTACGAGCCCCACGGCTCGCCGCGCTCCGCCGCGCCGCGCATGCACGCGGCGTAGCAGTAGACGCAGCCGTGCGGGCAGCCGACGTATGGATTGATCACGAAGTCCGCGCCGAGCTTCGTCGGCGAGAGCAGGCTTTTTACCTTTACGTAACGTACTGTGACCACGACGCGCCTCCTCCAGAGCGCCGCGCGTCCTGCGCGGCGGCGATTTTTCCATGATTATACGTCGTTGACAAAGAATGAATAGATGGTAATATCTGAACCACCTTATATACGGGATTGACGATAATGAATATTTTTTCACAAGCAAATCCTATACCTTGCCGCCGCCGTGCCGGCTGCGGACTCCAAATCCGGAAAACGCCGCGTGCTTCGCGGAGTTTCGATAAAATTTCATAAGGAGCTGTTTTTATGCACGCAAGCCCTCTCATCATCAGCTGTGTTGTCCTTTACCTCGTAGGCGTCCTCTGCGTCGGCCTCTACCTGACGAAGAAGAAGGTCAAGAATTCCGACGACTTCGCCGTCGCGAACCGCAGCCTTCCGACGATCGTCCTCATCGGCACGCTTCTCGCGACGTGGTGCGGCGCGGGCGGAATCACGGGGTCGGCGAACCTGATTTGGCGCAACGGCCCGCTCTTCGGAATTTTGATTTTCATGGGCGCGCCGATAGGGATGCTGCTGCTCTATCTCGTCTCGGGCCGCGTGCGCGAGGCGACGACCTACACGATTCCCGAGCTTTTTGAGATTCGCTACGGAACGGCGGCGCGCGTCATCGCGACGGTCTGCATAGTCCTCGGCTACGTCGGCATCCTCTCGTCGCAGTTCACGGCCGCGGGCAGCCTCATCAACCTCACGACCGGCGTCGACCTCAACACGGCTGTCATCGTCTCGGGCCTCATCATGCTGATACTCGCGGTGACGGGCGGCATGGTCAGCGTCGCCTACACGGACGCGATAGGCGCGTTCCTCTTCGTCGGCGGCTTCCTCGTCGCGATACCGATTCTCTCGGGGCAGGTAGACGGCGGATTTTTCGGCGTCTTCGCGAACCTTCCCGAGGGGCGCAATTCTTTCATCGGCAGCCTGAATTTCGTGCAGGCGCTCGGCTACATCTTCCCGATATTCTTCCTCGTCCTCGGCGACCAGAATATGATTCAGCGCATGGGCGCGGCGAAGGACGTCAAGACCGCGAAGCAGTCCGGCCTCGGCCTCGTCATATCCGAAATAGTCGTCTGCGCGCTCATCATCACGCTGACGACGACGGGCATCTACCTGCTCCCGAACATCGACCGCCCCGACACGGTCATCTTCCAGCTCGCGATCAACTTCCTGCCTCCGCTCTTCGGCGGCATCCTGATGGCGGCCTGCATGTCCTTCATCATCACGACGGGCGACTCCTACGTGCTGACGATAGCCTCGAACGTCACCTACGACATCTGGCACCGCTTCTTCCACCGCGACGCGACCGACCGCGAGAAGCTCATGACGCTGCGCGTCTCCGCCGTCGCGATATCGGTGCTCGCCTACGTCATGGGGCGCTTCTTCCCCGACATTCTTTCCGTCCAGATGTACGCCTACTCGATGTACGGCGCGTCGGTGACGCCGGCGCTCGTCTGCGCGCTCTTCGCTAAGAACGTGACGAAGGCGGGCGGCGTATGCGGCATCCTCGCTGGCGGAGTCGGGACTATAATCTGGGAAATTCTGCTGAAGTCGCCCTTCGGCATTAAGAGCGCGATAATAACGGTGCCCTTCTCGTTCGCGGTAATCTTCATCGTCTCGTCGATGACGAAGGGCAGCGGCGTCGTTCCTCTGTCGCAGGTCTACGGCGGCAGAAAAGCATAGAATAAAGGAGAGACGGATAAAATGACGGAGCTTCTCGACAGATTTCTCAAATACGTAAAGATAGACACGCAGTCGGCCTACGGGCAGGCCGCCGTGCCGAGCACGGAGAAGCAGCGCGACTTGGCGGCGGTGCTCGCGGACGAGCTGCGCGCGCTCGGCGCGGAGTGCGCCGTAGTCTCGGAGTCGGGCTGCGTTTACGGGAAAATCCCCGCGAACTGCGAGGGCGCGCCCTCGATAGGCTTCAGCGCTCACATCGACACGTCGCCCGACCTGAGCGGCAAGGACGTGAAGCCGCGCATTGTGAAGAACTACGACGGCGGAGACGTGACGCTCAACGAGGAGCTAGGCGTCGTGCTGAGCCCCGAGAACTTCCCGCACATGAAGAACTACAAGGGCTGGGACCTCGTCGTGACCGACGGCACGACGCTGCTCGGTGCGGACGACAAGGCCGGGCTCGCCGAGATAATGACGATGGCGCAGTATTTCCACGACAACCCGGGCGAGAAGCACGGCGAGATACAGTTCTTCTTCCCGACCGACGAGGAGATAGGCTGCCTCGGCGCGAAGACGCTCGACAAAAACCTCTTCAACCCGAAATTCGCCTACACGCTCGACGGCGGCCCGCTCGGCGAGATAACCTACGAGACCTTCAACGCCGCCGCGGCGCGCGTCGACGTGACAGGCGTCAACATCCACCCGGGCCTCTCGAAAAATCAGATGATAAACGCGATACTCATCGCGAACGAATTCATCAACATGCTGCCGCCCGCGGAGACGCCGTCGCACACCGAGGGCTACGAGGGCTACTACCACGTGCTCGAGGCGAGCGGCGAGGTGGAGCTCGCGACGCTGCGGCTGCTGCTGCGCGACCACGACGCGGAGAAGCTCGAGGCGCGCAAGCAGAGGCTGCGCGACATCGCGGAGTTCCTCAACAAGGTCTACAGCGAGGGGCGCGTGACCGTCGAGATAGAGGACACCTACCGCAACATCGGCGAGGCGATAAAGCCCTGCTTCGAGATAGTCGAGGCGATAGATGCGGCGATGAAGGCCGAGGGCGTCGCGCCCTTCTACACGCCGATGCGCGGCGGCACCGACGGCACGATACTCTCCTTCGAGGGAATCCCCTGCCCGAACATCTGCACCGGCGGCCACAACTTCCACGGCCGCTACGAATACGTGCCGGTGCAGTCGATGGAGAAAATCGCGAACATACTTATAGGCATCGTCAAAAGCTTCGCGAAATAGGCTGAAAAATCCGCAAGCTGCGAAAAAAGGCGGACGGGCGCAAAATACGCGCCGTGTCCGCTTTTTTGCGCCTCCGCCGTCTTGACAGAGCCGCGCCGATGATTTATTTTCTGCGTTGTATATCTCAGAGGGGATGAACATAATGAAAATAATAGATTCGCACGTACATGTGTATCCTGAATTTCTGCAAAAAGAGTTCGACAGGCTCGCGCAGCGCGAGCCGTGGTTCGCCCTGCTCGCCTCGTCGAAGGTTCAGAAGTGGGGGACGGCGGAGGAGCTCGTCGCCGCGATGGACGAGACCGGAGTGGAAAGCTCGCTCGTCACGACATTCGCCTTCCGCGACCAGGGGCTCTGCCGCGAGATGAACGACTATGTGCTCGACGCGGCGCGCAGATGGCCCGGCAGAATCCTGCCGCTCGCCGCCGTCTCGCCCGCGCGTCCCGGCGCGCTCGAGGAGGCGGAGCGGGCCTTCGACGCCGGAGCGCTCGGCCTCGGCGAGCTGTTCCCCGACGGGCAGTCCTTCACGCTCTCGGACACGCTGCGGCTGCGCGGCCTCTGCGCGCTCTGCGAGGAACGCGGCAAGTTCGTCATGTTCCACACCGCGGAGCAGGCGGGCCATCAGTACGCGGGCAAGGGAAAATACGGCGCTCGCGAGGCCGCGGACTTCTGCCGCAAATTCCCGATGACGAAGGTGATCTTCGCGCACTTCGGCGGCGGCCTCTGGGCCTTCGAGGCGATGCCGGAGATGCGGCTGCTGCTGCAGAACGCGCGCTACGACACAGCGGCGTGGCCGTGGCTCTACGGCCCGGAGATTCTCGACGCGATATTCGCCGCGGGCGCGGGCGACAAAATATTCTTCGGATCCGACTGGCCGATACTCGGCCTCCCGCGCTACGAAAAGCTCGCCGCGCAGACGAAGCTCTCCGACGCTGAGAAAGAAAAGCTCTTCGGCGGCAACGTCCGCGAATTCCTCGGAATCCGATAAAGCTTAAGACGAAAGCCGCCGCTCCGCGATTTCCCGCGAGAGCGGCGGCTTTTTGTATGCGCTGCGCGCCGCGCCGCCGTTTTGTGCGGCTGCCGCGAAACTCAGCCCTTCAGCACGCCGCCCTGGACGAACCAGCCGCGCAGCGTTTTCTCTCTTTTTGCGCAGGAATACGAAGAGCAGCAGCGCCGCCGCGAGGCCGCAGCTGGGGTATCCGGCCCAGCCTCCGAAGCTCTGCATCACGGAGCCCGCGAAAAAGTTGCCGAGCGGCAGGGAGCCCTGCGAGAGGAAGGTGTAGACGCTCATGACACGGCCGCGGTACTCGTCGGGCGTGTGTACCTGGAAGATTGAATTTCCCGCGTTGAGGAATACGAGGTTGAAATAGCCGATGGCCGCGACGAGCAGGTAGGCCGCGCCGCGGCTCCACGCGAAGAGCATCAGCAGGTGCATCAGCAGCGTCGCCGCCGCGCCCGCGGGCAGCAGCCATTTCTTCTCGCCGCGCTTCGCGATTGAGGCCATCGTCATCGCGCCCGCGAGCGAGCCTGCGCCCATCGCCGAGAGCATCCCCGTGTACGCGCCCGCGCCCATCCCGAGCACCGTGTCCGCAAAGACGGGCGCCATGACCTCGCCGTTGAGCGCGAATGTGCAGACGACGGCGAGAATCGTCGCGTTTATCGCGAGAGTTTCGTCGCGGCGTATGTAGTCGACGCCTTCGAAGACCTCGCGGACGACGCTGCGCTTTTCTGCCGCGGGCAGAGCGCGAGGCTCCTGCGTGCGCAGCCGCGTCAGGCTGTAGAGCACGGCGAGGAAACTGACGGCGTTGAGCAGGAAGCAGACGCCCGCGCCGAACTCCATCATCACCGCGCCCGCGAGCGCGGGGCCGACGATGCGCGCGAGGTTGACTATCGACGAATTGAGCGAGACGGCGTTCATCACGTCGTCCTTGCCCACGAGATAGACGAAGAACGAAAGGCGCGCGGGCACGTCTATCGTCGTCGTTATGCCGAGAAATACGCAGAGCGTAAGAAGCTGCCAGTACTCCGCCGAGCCGCTGAAGGCGAGCGCCGCGAGCGCGACGGCCTGGACCATCAGCAGCGACTGCGTGACGATGATGATTTTGCGCTTCGGGAAGCGGTCCACTATCGCGCCAGCGAAGAGCGTGAAGAGCAGCATCGGCATGAACTGCGCGACGCCGACGAGGCCGACGAGGAAGGGCGAGTCCGTCATCGTGTAGACGAGCCACATCAGCGCGGTGCGCTGCATCCACGTGCCGAGCAGCGAGACGCACTGCCCCGTCCAGAATATGCGGAAGTCCCTGTGCTTCAGCGAAACGAACACCGTATCGAGAAGAGAGGCGGCCCTGTCCCTCAGCTTCAAACGCGTCACATCCCCGAGCCGCGCGGAGGCGGCGTAAAATTCGGTATTTTCCCCATTATATTACGGCTTCGCGATTTTTTGAAAACGAAAGCGCCGCGGGAGCCGCTCGGCGCGCGGCGAAAGGATAAAAAAATCCCCCGCGCGGGGCGGGGGAAGCTTCTGCGTTTTGCGCTTCGTTCTAGGCCGAGAGCGAGAGCAGGTTTCTGTAGTTCGGGTAGGGCATATTCTCGGCTGAGAAGAAAATTTCAATCGAGTCTGCGATTTTGCGTATCTCGAGCATGAGCGGCACCGCGGACTTCACAATCTCCTCGGCGTGTCCGCGCGTAGTCATCTGCGCCATCTTCTCGCGCAGCGCGGCTAGCTCCGCGGTCTTCTCTATGAGGTCGAGCTTCGCGGATGCGAGGCGGACTAGCAGCTTGTCCCACTTCTCGAGCGCCGGCAGTCCGTAGCCCGCGACCGCGTCGCGCGAGCTTTTTTCGAGAAGTATCTGCTTCGAGAGCGCGGGCAGGATTCCCTCCCAGACCATGTCGCGCAGCACGGACATCTCGATTTCGATGCTCTTGACGAACTGTTCGAGCTTTATCGTGTGGAACGCCTCTATCTCCTTTTTGGAGAAGACGCCCATCTCTTCGAGCATCTTTATCGTCGACGGCTCGATGAAGAGGTCTATGCCCTCGGGTATCGTCTTCGCCTTGAGCAGGCCGCGGCGCTCCGCCTCCTCGTGCCAGTTCGCGCTGTAGGCGTTGCCCTCGAAGCGTATGTTGCGGCTCATCTCCGAGACCTTGCGTATCGTCTTGATGGCGGCGTCCACGGGGTCGAGGCCCGCGTTTATCTCCTCCTCGAAGAAGCCGAGGAACTTTTCCATGCCGGCGGCCCAGACCGTGAGCAGCGCCATGACGGGGATAGCCATCGCCTGCGACGCGCCGGGCGCGCGGAATTCGAACTTGTTGCCGGTGAAGGCTATCGGGCTTGTGCGGTTGCGGTCGCTGTCGAAGGCGACGATGTCGGGCAGCTTCGAGAGGCCGAGGTCGAGCGTGCCGCGCGAGGGCTTCATCGTGCCGTCGTCGGTGCCTTCTTCGACGGCGCGCAGCATCGAGGCGATGGCGTCGCCGAGGTAGATGCAGATGATGTTCGGCGGCGCTTCCTGTCCGCCGAGGCGGTACATGTTGCCGGGCGTCGAGACGGAGGCCTGGAGCAGGCCGAAGTGCTCCGCCGTGCCGAGTATGAACGACGAGAGGAACGAGAGGAATATGACGTTCTTCCTGTGGTTCGTCGAGGGCTTGAGCAGGTTGCGCCCTTCGCTGTCTTCGAGCGAGAAGTTGATGTGCTTGCCGCTGCCGTTCATGCCGCGGAAGGGCTTCTCGTGGAAGAGCAGGCGCAGCTCGTGCTCGCGCGCCATCTTGCGCATCGTCTCCATGACGAGCTGGTTCTGGTCGCAGGCGAGGTTCGCCTCGGTGAACTGCGGCGCGAACTCGAACTGGCAGCGCGCGTTTTCGTTGTGGCGCGTCGCGAGGTCCACGCCGAGGCGCGCGAGGTCGCGCTGCACGTCCTCCATGTAGGAGAGGACGCGCGTCGGAATCGCGCCGAAGTAGTGGTCCTCCATCTTCTGGTCGCGCGGCGGCGGCGAGCCGACGAGCGTGCGTCCGCAGAAGCGGATGTCGGGGCGCTTCTGAGCGCGCGGGCGGTCGAGGAGGAAGAACTCCTGCTCGCCTCCGACGGTCGCGTGGACATAGCGGACGCCGCGGTTGCCGAAGAGCTTCAGCATCTTCATCGAGCGCGTCTCAATCGCCTGCATCGCGCGCAGCAGGTAGGTCTTCATGTCGAGCGGCGAGCCGTCGTAGGCTATGAATATCGACGGGATGCAGAGCGTGCCGCCCTTCTTGGATTTGATTATGAATGCGGGGCTCGTCGGGTCCCACGCGGAGTAGCCGCGCGCCTCGAAGGTGCTGCGTGTGCCGCCGGAGGGGAACGACGAAGCGTCCGGTTCGCTCTGCATGAGGTCCTTGCCGCGGAAGGAGTTCAGCGGGTTGCCGTTCTCGTCCGCCATGAGGAAGGCCGTGTGCTTCTCGGCGGTCAGCTCAGTCAGCGGGTGGAACCAGTGCGCCCAATGGTCCGCGCCTTTGCTGACGGCCCAGTCCTTCATCGCGAGCGCGACGGTGTCCGCGATGCTCGAATCGAGCTTCTGCCGTCCCTCCATAGCCGCGATGAGGCTGTCGAAAACGTCGCGCGGAAGCCGCTGTTTCATCTCCCTCTGGTCAAAGACGAGAGAGCCGTAAATGTCTTTCATCTTCGGGTATTCTCTTATCTCGGTCATACATTATCCTCCGAATCGAGTAATGCTTGATGCACTCGTATCTTTATAGCGCGTTTTAAGCGTAAAATCAAGCGGAAAGCCGCGCTTAATTTCACGCGCGCCGCGCGAAGTCGCGGAGGAAAAAAATTTTTTGCCGCGCGCGCCTCCGCCTTCGCGTCGTTTTCAGCGCGCGCGTTTGCGTTTATAATGGATGCGATTGTTTTGCAACGGAGGGAAGCAATTTCCTATGATTGAGATAAAGGGCTTGAAGGTGCGCTTCGGCGAACAGGAGGTGCTGCGCGGGATAGACTGGTTCATCCCGCCGAAGAGCCGCGTCGGCCTCGTCGGCGGCAACGGCGCGGGCAAGACGACGCTGCTGCGCGTCCTCGCGGGCGAAGCGGACTACGAGGGAAGCATCTCGATGCCGAAGGGCCACGCCGTCGGCTATCTGCCGCAGGACCTCGTCGAGGTGAAGGACGAGGTGCTGCTCGACTACCTGCGCGAGCGCGCCGGGCTTACGGACATAGCGGCGCGGCTCGCGGACTGCGAGGAGCGCATGAGCGCGGCCTCGGGCGACGCCGTGAAGCCGCTGCTCGCGGAGCACGACAGGCTCCAGCGCGAGTTTGAGGCGAAGGGCGGCTTCGGCTTCGACGTAGAGGCGAAGCAGGTGATGAAGGGGCTCGGCTTCGCGCCGGAGCGCGACGCGGCGCGCCGTACCTCGGAGTTCTCGGGCGGCTGGAAGATGCGCATCGCGCTCGCGGCGCTGCTGCTCTCGCACGCGGACATACTTCTGCTCGACGAGCCGACGAACCACCTCGACACTGAGAGTATGGAGTGGCTCGAATCGTGGCTGCGCGACTACCGCGGCACGATAATCGCGGTCTCGCACGACCGCCGTTTCCTCGACAACATGGTGACGACCGTCGCGGAGCTTGCGAACGGCGAAATCCATCTCTATTCCTGCGGCTACGAAAAATTTCCTCACCGAGCGCGAGGAGCGCCGCGCGCGCCTCGAAGCGGAGTGGGAACAGCAGAAGGAGAAATAGAGGAAATTCAGAAATTCGTCGAGCGCTTCCGCTACAAGGCGACGAAGGCGCGCCAGGTTCAGAGCCGCATAAAACAGCTTGAAAAAATTGGAGATAACGGAGCTTGAAGGGCCGCAGAAGAGCGTCAGCTTCAAGTTCCCGGAGTGTCCGCGCAGCGGGCGCGAGGTGCTCAAGGCCGAAGGGCTCGCGAAGCGCTACGGCGACCACGTCGTCTTTCACGACGTCAGCTTCGTCATAGAGCGCGGGCAGCGCGTCGCGCTAGTCGGCGTCAACGGCGCGGGCAAGTCTACGCTGATGCGGCTGCTCGACCAGATAGAGGAGCCGACCGCGGGACGCGCGTCGCTCGGCCTCAACGTAAAGAAGGCCTATTTCTCGCAGGAGAGCGCGCAGAATCTGGACTACAGCCGCACGATTTGGCAGGAGGTCAACAACACGGGCTCGAAGCTGCTCGAAGGAGAGAAGCGCAACCTCCTGGGCGCGTTCCTCTTCTCGGGCGACGAGATACACAAGCCCGTCTCCGTCCTCTCGGGCGGCGAGAAGTCGCGCCTCGGCCTGCTCAAGATGCTGCTCTCCGAGTCGAACCTGCTGATACTCGACGAGCCTACCAACCACCTCGACTACGGCACGAAGGAGCTCTTCCAGAAAGCCCTGCTCGAATACGGCGGCACGATACTGATAGTCTCGCACGACCGCGCCTTCCTCGACGACCTCGTCGGCCGTGTGCTTGAGATACGCGACGGACAGGTCTACGACTACCCGGGAAATTACTCGTGGTTCATAGAAAAACGCGCCGAACGCGAAGCGCGCGCCGCGGCGGAAAACGCGAACGCCGCGCAGCCCGAGAAGGCCGAGAGCAAGACGAAGGAACAGAAGCGCGCCGAGGCCGAGGAGCGCAACCGCCTCTACCGCGCGAAGAAGGGCTTCGTAGACCGGCTCAAAGCCGTCGAGGAAGAAATTTCAAAGGGCGAGGCGCGCAAGACGGAGATAAACGAGCTTCTCTGCTCGCAGGAGGTTTTAGCGGACTCGGGGCGCATTCAGGAACTCATGATAGAGCTGAAGGAAAAAGAAAACTCATTGAAAGCCCTCTACGACGAGTGGGAGGAGCTCAGCCTCAAGATAGAAGAGATAAAATAGGAGGAACGGCGATGGTTTACGACTCTCTCGACAATTTCATAGAAAATCTTCCGCGCTATATGCCGCGCTGCGCGGAGCTCGCGGAGTTCCTGCGCGCCGCGCGCGAGAAATCATTCGACGAGCTGAAAAACATGGACTTCCCGCAGCTCGACCTGCGCTTCAACGAATACGAAACGAAGCCCGGAAACGAGATACCCTACGAAGCGCACAAGAAATTCTGGGATTTGCAGCTCGTTCTCGAAGGCGAGGAACTTATCGGCTGCGCGCCGCTCGAAACTCTGACCGAGACAATCGCCTACGACGAGGCGGCGGACATTGCGTTTTACAAAGGAAGCGGAAGCGAAATGAAGCTCGCGCGCGGTGTCGCGGCCCTGCTCGCGCCATGGGACGGACACCGCCCCGGCGCTTCGTGCGGAGAAGCGCCGTCGCGCGTCAAAAAGATAGTCGTCAAGCTCGCATGGTAGCCGCGGCGTAAACTTATTCAACTATTTAAGGAAACGGCGGTTAATCGTCATTCCGCGCTTGACGCGGAATCTAGCGGCTTCAAATTCCGATGCGTTACGGTATTTAACGCCGCTGGATGCCGCGTCGGAGCGCGGCATGACGTGAGGGCTATGTTTCTTAAAAAAGTATAGTCACTATAAAATTCCGCCACAGCCGCGAAGGGAGGCCGCGCCCGTGGATCTCAAAAAGTGCCGCATACTGCTCGACGCGATAGACTGCCGCAACCTCTCCAAGGTAGCGAAGGACTACGGCTACACGCCCTCCGGCGTCTGGCACATGATAGACGCGATAGAAAACGAGCTCGGCTTCCCGCTCTTTCTGCGCGGCAGCGGCGGCGTGACGCCGACCGACAACTGCCTGCGTATCGCGCCCGAGCTGCGCGAGCTGGTCAAATGCAGCGCGCGCTTCTCGCGCAGGCTCGAAGAGATACGCGGCATCGAGAGCGGCAGCGTCACGGTCGGAAGCTACCCGAGCGTCTCAATCCAGTGGCTCCCGCACGTCATCAAAGCCTTTCGCGCCGATTACCCCGGCATAAGAATCCAGATACGCGAGGGGATAAGGCAGGAACTTCAAAACTGGCTCGACGACGGCAGCGTCGAGATGTGCTTCTACACGGAACGCCCCGGCATGAAGGGCGAGTGGATACCGCTCGCCGACGACCCGATAATGGCGGTGCTGCCCAAAGACCACCCGCTCGCGGGCGCGCAATCCTATCCGCTCGCGCGCTGCGCCGAAGAGGACTTCATCATGCCAGCGCTTGGCCGCGACGAGGACGTCGCCGCCGTGCTCGAAGAGGCGGGCATATCCCCGCGCATAGTATTTTCCACAATAGAAAACTTCGCGGCCATCTCGATGATAGAATGCGGCCTCGGCATGAGCATCATGAACGAGCTGATAACGAAGTGCCGCACGCTCGACGCCGCGATAATCCCGCTCGACCCGCCGCGCGCGATACATTTCGGCATAGCCTACCCCTCGGCGGAAAAACTCTCTCCCGCCGCCCTCGAATTCATCTCTTACGCAAAACGCATGATCCCCGAGCTGCGCGGCTGACGCGCGGCTCTCCGCATACATCGCCCGATACGGAGGAAGGAGACTCCCCAATGAAGGATTTCCCGAAAAGAGCCAGATGCGTCGACTGGCGCGACGGCGTTCTCATATTCGACAACGGCGCGTCAATAGAAGCCCACGAACCGACGATTGAGATAATGGAGCGGTTGGGCGCGCTCTCCGGCATGGTAAGCTTCCACGCCTGCGGCGTGCCGCTGACGGACGAGCTGATAAAGCCGCTCGCCGGGCTGAAAAACATGGTCAACCTCGGCGTTACGAACGGCCTGCTGACGGACGGCTGCTTTTCGATATTCGCGTCGATGCAGAAATTGCAGATTCTGCTGCTCGACGGCAACTCCGCCGTCAGCGGCGCGGGGCTTGAGGCGCTGGTAAGCTCCAAAGTGAATTTAATATCGCTCAACGACACGGCGCTCGACGACGGCGGGCTGACGCTCGCGGCCTCGCTTCCGAAGCTGGCCTATCTGCACGCGGAGCGCACGCGCATAACCTACGAGGGCATGATGTCCGTCGCGGGCAACCGGCGGCTGAACATCATCGCAGACAGCCTCTTCACGCCCGAGCAGATGGAGGCCTTTCACATAGAACAGCGCGAGAAGGCGAAAAAGAAAACGGCGCTCGACCCGAACTCCGTGCGGGAAGCGAAAGAGGCCCTCCGCGCCTTCTTCGCCGCAATGACGCAGTGGGAGGCGGAGACGGAGCGCAACGGCTTCGACCATCCGAACGCCGCGCCGTCGCTGCTCACCATATGGGACAAATTCGTCAGCGAAAAGCCGAGGCCCGGTTGGCGTCCCGTAAGCCTTTCCTATTCCAGCCCCGGGACATACGCGGCGGTAAAGGTTATGGACGCGGAGCAAATAACAAAAAACAAGATCTGGCTCTACGCCGAAGAGAAGGACGGCGCGAAGAGCGAATACCGCTTCCTGATGAAGCGGACGGCGGAGGGCTGGAAGATAGATTATGTCCAGATACGTTTCGACGACTGGCGGCGCTGCGGGCTGTAAAGCGGAAGCGCGGCGCTCTGTATGACGAAAGGAGACTCGGGAAAATGGGCAAAAAATATAAGCCGGCCTGTACGAAGGAACTGAAAGAACTTCTGGAAAAGGATGTCCGCCTCGGCGATATAGATACGTCTCTCATAACGGACATGACGGAGCTGTTCCTCAGGTCGAAGCGCAAAAACTTCGACGGCCTTGAAACGTGGGACACATCGAACGTGACCACGATGAAGGGTATGTTTTGCATGGCGAAATATTTCAACCATCCCATAGAATGCTGGGACGTGTCGAAGGTCGGGGATATGTCGCGTATGTTCAGTGAGGCCTCAGCGTTCGACCAGCCCCTCGAAGGCTGGGACGTCTCGAACGTCAGGAACATGGAATCCATGTTTGCATGGGCGCGCAGCTTCAACCGTCCGCTCGAGGGCTGGAACGTGTCGAACGCAGAGAATATGCGCTGCATGTTTTATTACGCGAAGAGCTTCAACCGGCCACTCAACTCATGGAACGTCTCAAAGGTCCGCGACATTTCGTGTATGTTCTGCGGCGCGCAGTCGTTCGACCAGCCTCTTGACGAATGGGACACGTCGAGCGTCACGGACATGGGGATGACCTTCAGCATGTGCCCTGAGTTCGATCAGAATATCGATTCATGGGACACGTCGAAGGTCGAGGATATGTCCGGCATGTTCACGAAGGCGGCCCGCTTCAATCAGCCGCTCAATTCGTGGCGGACCGGCTGTGTCAGGGATATGAGCGGCATGTTCAGAGGGGCGTCTAGCTTCGACCAGCCGCTCGACAAATGGGATGTAAGCCGCGTCGAAACGGCGGAGAAGATGTTCAACGACGCGTCGTGCTTCAGCCGGCCGCTCGATATGTGGCAGATACCGAGAGCCTGCAACGTCAACGATATGTTCCTGAACGCTCCGCGCTTCACAGACGTTAGGACGCTGGCGCTCAACTTCTTCCTCACCAACAAAAAGAAGTACCGCGAGTATCTGAAGGAAGTCCTCGGCAGATTCGACGCCGCGCAGGTGTACGCGGAACTCTCGCGTTACGACTGCAGGCACGCGGCGGAATATATGCGCGAGCTGGAAGCGGGACATCCAGAGCTGCGGGGCTCGCGCCCAGCCCGCGCGGGAACGGCGAAGCGCAGGCCGTGCTGCAAGCGCGAGCTCGTCGAACTGCTTGACATGGACGCCAAAGCGCCGCTCGGCGGCATCGACACATCGCTGATAACCGACATGGAAGGGCTGTTCCGAAAGTCGAAGCGCAAAAACTTCGACGGGATAGAGCTGTGGGATACCTCGAACGTGGTTACGATGAAACATATGTTCGCCGGCGCGGAGTTCTTCAATCACGACATAAGCGGATGGAACGTCTCCAACGTCCGGGATATGTCCAATATGTTTGACGGAGCGGGGACGTTCAACCAGCCGCTGAACGGCTGGGACGTCTCGAACGTAACGGATATGAGCGGGATGTTCGACGGCGCCACGGACTTCAACCAGCCGCTCGACCAGTGGGACGTCTCGCGCGTCGAGAGCATGAGCAATATGTTCCACTGCGCTTTCCACTTCAATCAGCCGCTCGACGGCTGGGACGTCTCGAACGTCGCGGATATGGAAGGGATGTTCTGCGGCTGCCGGGGCTTCAACCAGCCTCTGGGGAGCTGGAACGTCTCAAAGGCGGCGAGCATGAAGTTCATGTTCCTCTGGGCGTGCAGCTTCAATCAGGATATAAGCTCGTGGGACACCTCTAGCGTGAAGGATATGTGCGGTATGTTCGACGCGGCGAAGAGCTTCAACCAGCCGCTCGAAGCGTGGGACGTCTCCGGCGTCACGGATATGAGCAGGATGTTCCATCAGGCGGACGCGTTCAATCAGCCGCTTGCGTCGTGGAACGTCTCAAATGTGAGGGACATGAGCGATATGTTCCACTGCGCCTTGAGCTTCAACCAGCCGCTGAACTCGTGGGATGTCTCGAACGTCGAAAACATGGCTCTGATGTTCGACGGGGCGGAGCGCTTCAACCAGCCGCTCAACCGCTGGGACGTTTCCAAGGTCAGGGATATGGTCTATATGTTCTGCGAAGCGGCGTCGTTCCGGCAGCCGCTGACGGCGTGGCGGCTGCGCGATCAGTCTCCGAGGCATATATTCCTCAGGTCGCCGCGCTACGGCGATATGGAGTCGCGCCTCATGTGCCTCGCCGCGCTCGACCGGAACAGCAGGGAATACGACCTTCAGGAGATGAATAAAATATCGGGCGAAGGCCGTATATGACGCGCTGCTGCAATACGGCTCGAAATACGGCCTCGCCGAGTGCGTCGAATACGTAAAATCGCATTACGCGGACGAGCTGAAAGCGTAGCGCCGCGCGCGCCGAAGCCCTCGCCTCCCGCCGCCGTGCGCACGCGGCGTGAATTTTTCCCCGCGGCTGTGAGAAAAATTTCACAGCCGCTGTTAATTTCTCTCTCTTTCTCCGTGCGCCTTCGCGGGCTATTATTTAACCGGCAACGCAGAATTTTATATAAAGCCGTAAAGGAGGCGCGTCATGACGGACAACATGATGCTTATAACGCTTTTCGACACGCTTTATCCGTGCTGGGACGGGCAGATGCTCGAAGCCGAGGGGGCCGACATGGAGGCGGTCGCGTCGCTTGCGGGAGAAGGGCTGCTTGACGGGCGCGGCGGTATCTATTCGCTGACGGAGGCGGGCGCTGAGGAGTTCCGCCGCGCGGCGCTCGAAAACTTTCTCGAAGAGAAGCCGGGCAAAGCCCCCGCGGACCGCGAGAGATCCGTGCGCGCCGCAAAATTTCTGAAGG
>ENA-OQCL01000126-OQCL01000126.1-human-gut-metagenome-genome-assembly--contig:-NODE-126-length-41435-cov-16.185097_pt1 | contig 41435 bp, 34 predicted proteins | sample MGYA00242502_ERZ504586 | MGnify/ENA primary metagenome ERZ504586 (study PRJEB26092, sample SAMD00036316) | human gut metagenome | host: Homo sapiens | study: EMG produced TPA metagenomics assembly of... | reverse complement strand
GGGAAGGTAACTTGTGCTTGCTCCTGCATAAACATTAAAGTTAATTTGAAGAGTAAAGAGATCATACTAGCGAGCATGGCCTTTGGTAAACAAAAGGCAGTTGTTGAGACCGCCCTGAGTACTTAAGGCTTCAGGAGTATTCCTGACAAGTGCCGTGGTATCACAACGGCGATACTTGCAGGTACATAGCAAGTTGCTTGTAACAACAACGTGTCAAAGTTCACTTCATCGACAGGTGGAGTGAGCATGACCGAAAGGTTTGATTACACGATAAGCTTATCGAAGCCTGCGCGCAGAAGAAAATATAAAGTACAAAACGCCGTCCTTGTGGCGGCGTTTCTGCGCTTGAAACGGAGGGAAAAATATATTATAATCTAATTGAATCTATAACCGGGAGGTCTTTGATGAACATACTCGTAACGCTTGACGCCAATTATATCCGGCCGCTGTCCGTGATGCTCCATTCACTCGTTCGCGCGGACGACTGTCCGAAGTTCGATTTATACATAGCCCACTCGTCGCTGACCGACGAGAATATCGAAAGCATATTCCGCGGCATCGACCGCAGCCGCTTCAATGTCCATTCCATCCGCCTTTCCCACGAACTCAACGCCGACGCTCCGACGGAGGACAGGATAACCAAAGAGACATATTATCGACTCACCGCGCACGAATTTCTGCCCGCCGAGCTCGACAGAATACTTTATATCGACCCGGACACGCTGATTCTCAACTCCATATCCGATCTCTATAACATGGATCTTGACTGCTTTTGCTTCGCCGGGGCGAGCCATACTTTCGGCGTGGTCGAGGATATCAATCATATCCGCCTGGGTATGCCCGAAGGCTCGCGCTATATCAATGCGGGTATACTTATGATGAACCTCGATGAGCTCAGGCGCAGCTACACATCAAAGGAGCTCTTCGACTATATCGACAAGAACGCGGACAAGCTCTATCTCGGCGACCAGGATGTTATAAACGCGCTCTACTGCACCAAAACGCGCTATATCTCGCCGGAGATATATAACCTCGACGAAAAGACCGCGCTCCACAGCCTCAAGACCCACGAGTGGATTGAGAAGAACTGCTCGATAGTCCACTACAACGGCAAATACAAACCGTGGAAAGAGGGCTACATCGGCACGCTCGCATATCTCTGGCACAGGGAGGAAGAGAGCCTGCTCGACGATGCACAGAGAGAGCTTTGAGAGCGAGTGCCGCTTTGCGCTTGTAAACTTTGCGGAATGTTGGTATAATTAGAATACTTTAAGGAATCAGGGAGGATACACAATAATGGCATTTTGCACCAACTGCGGCTCAAAGATAGACGACGGGGCTCGTTTCTGCCCAGACTGCGGCTCACCCGTTGTGCCCGGAGCGCCTAAGGCAGAGCCGTGGGAAGAGGAAAAGAAGGATTTCGGAACAAAAATCAATGAGCTCAATAACACGCCCGACACAACGTCCGAGTTCGACCAAAACGACATTCAGTCGAACAAGGTTATGGCGGTACTCGCTTATTTGGGAATACTCGTGCTTGTTCCGCTCTTTGCCGCAAGGGAATCGAGATATGCGCGCTTCCACACGAATCAGGGACTTGTCCTGGCGATAGCCCAGTTCGCATGGACGTTCGTTAGCAGAATAATAGTCAGCGCTGTCGGAGCCGTCAACGAAACCGTTTCTCTTATTATCGGCGGCGTGTGCAGCTTGGTTAACATCGCGTTTGCGGTGCTTACGGTAATCGGAATCATCAATGCCGCCAAGGGCACTGCAAAGGAGCTGCCGATTATCGGAAATATAAAGATTCTCAAGTAAGGAGATATTTTTATGCAGACAATAGTTGCCGTGATGTCGGTTGTTGTCGAAAAAGAGGAGTCCGTCGAGCAGCTCAACGCTCTCTTGCATGAGTTCGGCGAGCATATAATCGGCAGAATGGGCATCCCTTACCGCGCAAAAGGCGTGAATCTCGTCTCCGTCGCCCTCGATGCGCCGCTTGAGACTATCTCTTCGCTTGCCGAAAAGCTCGGAACCGTTCCGGGGCTCAGCGTGACTACCGCATATTCGAGCGTAGTCAGCGAGGAATAAACGAGAGCTACGCACGACATAGAAAGCAAAAAGGTCATGGTTTACGGATCATGATCTTTTTTTATTTACATTCGGCTTTTTTAAATATTCACTCCTGTTGAAAAATCCCGACGAAAGTAATATAATTTTAAAAGACTCAACTGCGGAGGCGCTATATGAAACTTCTTATCGTTCGTCACGGAGACCCGGATTATTCGATAGACTCGCTGACCCCGAAGGGCTGGCACGAGGCAGAACTGCTCAAAAACAGGCTGACGAAGCTCGACGTTGCGGCGTTCTATTGCTCGCCGCTCGGCAGGGCGAAGGACACTTCAAAAGCGACGCTCAACGCGCTCGGCAGAACGGCGGAGATATTCGACTGGCTGCGCGAGTTCGACGGCTATGTAATAGACCCGGAGAGCGGGGAGCACACCTATCCCTGGGACAGAACGCCTGCGTTTCTGAGCGAAAACGACGACTATTACGACAAGGACAAGTGGATATCCACCCCGTTTTACAGCAGCGGAGACGTGCCGGAAAAATACAAAGCCGTCTGCGACGGCATAGACGAGCTGCTTGCGCGCCACGGCTATATCCACGACGGCAAGATATACAGAGTCGAGCGGGAGAACAGCGACACCGTGGTGCTCTTCTGCCATTTCGGCGTGGAGTGCGTTCTGCTCTCGCATATTTTAAAGATATCGCCCGTTGTGCTCTGGCATAATTTCGTTGCACTGCCGACCTCGGTGACGACGCTGATAACCGAGGAACGCGAGCAGGGGAAAGCTGTTTTCAGATGCAACGCATTCGGCGATATCTCGCACCTCTATGCAGGAGATGAACCCTCGTCGTTCCAGGCGCGCTTCTGCGAGACCTATTCAAATTTTGACGAGAGACACTGAAAAATAAAAAATTACAGCACCGTTTCAAAAAGAGAAACGGTGCTGTTTTTGCGCTGTTGCGCGGCTACTTTTTATCGATAACCGCAATGTCCTTGATGCGCAGCTCGTTGCCTGTCACGAGATAGGTGTTGTCGCTGCCGCAGTGCGGGCATTTTTTTGCGTATTCCGTGGTCTTGTAGGTCTTCTTGCAGTCTTTGCAGTAGGAGACGCCCTCGAGAATAATCATTTCAAGCTCGGTATCCTGCATATATTCCGTCTTTTTCTTCGCCCATTCGAAGCAGTCCGAAAAATACGACGGAACTATCGACGACACTTCGCCGACCTCAAGCGTGAGGCGGGTCACCTTGCTGACATTGTTTTCCTTGGCGAGCTCCTCCACCTGATCTATGACATGGAGAACTATGCCTAATTCATGCATGAAATCAATCCTTGTTCTGCTGAGCCTGCTTATAGGCCTTGCGCTTTTTCGCCATCTCCTTCGCCTCGTCCGAGCCTAAGTGACCCAGAATCTTGAAGGCGCGCTTGACGGAATATTTCAGAAGTCCGCCGACCTTGTCCTCGGCAACGCACATCTTCGAGCATTCCGGATGGTCGCGCACGAGGTGGATAGCGTCAAATTCGCACTTCGTCGTGCAGAGGCCGCAGCCGATGCACTTGTTGTAGTCGACATACGATGCGCCGCATCCGAGGCAGCGCCCGGTCTCAATCTTGACCTGCTCTTCGGTCAGATTCAGATGCGCGTCCTTGAAGGACATCTTCGCGTCTATCGACTCGTCCATACCGGCCTCCTGACGGCCTGCCGTGTCATAGGACGGGAATTTGATATCGTCTTTGTTCAACGGAGTAAAGCTGCGGCGGTCGCGTCCGATGGTCATGGAAGCGTCCGGGCGGGCGTGGCGGTGCAGGCTCTCTGCTGCCTCATGACCGGCGGCAATAGCGTCGATAACAAAGCGCGGACCTGTGTAAACATCGCCGCCGACGAAGATATCGGGATCCTCGGTCTGATAGGTGAACTTGTCTGCGACTGGATAGTTGCCGTGCCAGAAAGTGACCTTCGTGCCCTCAAGCAGGTTGCCCCACTCGATAGCCTGACCGATAGCGAAGACAATCTTGTCTGCTTTGACCTCGATAGTCTCGTTCTCGTCATATACGGGCGAGAAACGCTTGGTCTCGGGGTCGATTGTGCGCAGGCACTTCTTGAGCACGATGCCGGTGACCTTGCCGCTCTCGTCGACGAGGACTTCCTTGGGACCCCAGGAGGGATTGACCTTGATATTCTCTTCTTCAGCTTCTGCGACTTCTTCGCGGCTCGCGGGCATCTCGTCGCGCGACTCGAGGCAGAACATGCTGACCTCGGAAGCGCCGAGACGATGAGCGTTTCTTGCGCAGTCGATAGCGACATTGCCGCCGCCGATGACAACTACGCTGCCGTCAAATGTATCCTCGCGGTGCTCGAAGCAGTGGCGCAGATACTCAACAGCGATATGTGTGCCGGGTGCGTCGTCGTTCTTGACTCCGGGGCGTCTGCCGCCCTGGCAGCCGATGGCGATATAGAACGCCTTGTAGCCCTGCTCCTTGAGCTGGGCTATTGTGATATCCTTGCCGACCTCAACGCCGCACTTGATTTCGGCGCCGAGCTCTTTGATGATATCGATCTCTGCGGCGATAACATCCTTTTCAAGCTTGTAGCTGGGGATGCCGTATGTGAGCATACCGCCGGGGATCGGGTTCTTTTCGAAAACGGTGGGCTTGTAACCCATCTGTGCGAGATAGTATGCTGCGCTCAGACCGGCAGGACCGCCGCCGATGATGGCAATCTTCTCGTCAAATTCGCCGTGAGTAGACTGGACGATTTTTTCGGGCACGAATCTGTCCTCGGCGTTGAGGTCGAGATCGGCGACGAACTTCTTGACCGCGTCTATCGAAACGGGAGCATCAATCTTGCCGCGGGTACACTCGGATTCGCATCTCTTGTTGCAGACGCGTCCGCAGACAGCCGGGAACGGGTTCTCGGTCTTTATCATCGCGAGAGCCTCGCGGTACTTGCCCTCGTGGGCGAGGCGCAGATAAGCCTGAACGGGCACGTGCGCGGGACATGCCGCCTTGCACGGAGCGGAGCCGCTGGCATATGTGTTGGACATACGCGCGGTGTCGCGGTAGTCCTCATCCCATGCATAGGGTCCCCAGATGTTGTTGTCCGGCAGGGGGGCATGAGGATATTTGACCTCGGAGCCGTCCTTGCGGCAGAGCTTCTGACCCATCTTAACAGCGCCCGCCGGGCAGGTCTCAACGCACTTGCCGCAGGCTACGCACTTCTCCTTCTCGACCTTTGCAGTATAGGAGCTGCGCGAAAGATAGGGTGTATTGAACAGCAGAGAAGTACGCAGAGCGTTGCAGATTTTGACGTTGCAGTTGCAGATGTCGAAAATCTTGTTCTCGCCGTCGATGTTGGTTATCTGATGGACATAGCCGTTCTTCTCGGCAAGCTCGAGTATCTCGAGAGCGCGCTCTTTGGTTATGTAGTGAGCGCGTCCGGTCTCAACGGTGTAGTCCGCCATGTCGCCGAGCTGGATGCACCAATCGTCACAATCATCGGTGCAGCCGTCGCCGAGCACTGCGCGCGAAGCGCGGCAGGAGCAGATACCTGCGGAGATGTGACCCTCGTATTTCTTGAGCCAGTATGAGATATGCTCAAGGTCTATCGACTTGCTCTCGGCGTCAATAGCTTTCTCGACCGGGATGACATGCATTCCGATTCCGTCGCCTCCGGGCGGCACCATCTGAGTGATGCCCGCGAGGGGGATGAAAGTCATGCGCTCGAAGAACGAGGCAACTGCGGGGTTCTTTGCGATCCTGTCGACCGAGGAGTTGAACAGCTCGGCGGAGCCGGGGACATAGAACGGCAGTCTGTAGCGTCTGATGCGCGGGCGATCCTTGAGCTCGTGAGTGTGGTCGTAGTTGTCGCCGTAGTCATACTCAAGAATTCCTATGTAAGCCATCTCGTCGAGCATCTTCTGCAGATCGATAGCTTCGTAGTCGCGGTTCATCTCGAGCAGCTGCTCAAAGGTGTAGTGCTTGCGGAGCTTCATCTTGTTGGCGATATCGCACATCTCGGGAGTCAGGACTTCTCTGAGTCCCCAATACTCCGGGTCGTCGGATGTCACTCCGGAGATTTTATGTCCCATAGCATCGGTTATCTTTCTGCCGAGCTTGAGATAACGTTCGTCGGGGTTTTTGTCGCCCTGATATTTGCTGATTATTTTCTTATTCTGTTCCGGCATGATTTTACCTCTTCAATTAAAAGAATCTTCTTACAAGGTCGCGGCTGTATTCAACGGTCTCTTCCATGTCGCCGAATGCCATGACCTCGCCTGCATAGTAGGTGTTGTCCTTACCCTGCATGGCTTCGACCTTCTCATACCAGCCGTCGGCATAGTCCTTGCTGCCGACATGCGGGAAATAATACCAGTCGTCGATACGCTCGATCTTGTCGACCTTCAGGCCGCACTTCTCCATGTCCGCAAGGGTAGTCTCTTTTGCTTCCTCAAACGGAACATCCTCCATGCCCTCGTGGTTGCGCAGGGTGAATGTAACGAGCGGCTGATCGGTGACGCCGTCGGACCAGCGATGATAGAACACCATAAGATGTCCGCGGGTCTCGTTGGTCATGTTCTCGAAGAAATAGTAGGAGATGTCAGGCGCGTTGCCCTCTTCGGGACGGACAGCCATGGTAAAATACTCCTTGTGGACTATCTTGGAGAACAGCTCTTTCTCTTCCGGGCGGGGATCGCCGTAGCCGAGGAACAGCTCGAGCGGGGTGCAGATGATGAGCTTGTCGAACTCTTCGGTCTTGCCGTTTACGGTGACATAGACCTTGTCGTTTTCACGCTTGATGTCAGTGACTTCGGAGTTGAGCAGAGCGGGATGCTTCAGGTGGCTGTTGACGCCTTCCCAGATGCTCTGGGTGCCGTTGTACCAAGTCCACAGTTTGCCGGTGGAAAGGAACTGCTTGACAGTGAAGGCATCAAGATACTTGAGAACATAAGCTGCCGGGATCTCGTCGAAGTAGCCGTAGCCGAAAGAAGTGAACGGACCCTTCCAGACAAGCTCTGCGTCCTCGCAGTGGTTGAGCTTGAGGAACTCGGAGAAGGGCATCGAAAGATCCTTCAGGTTCGGGTTCTCGCCCTCGATGTGAGCAAGCTTCATCTCGGGAGACGGGCAGGGACCCTCATAACGACCCTCGGACACGCCTCTGTGACCGTTGACATCGTAGCCCTTGTATTTCGTCTCGAGGAGCTTCGAGAGCTTTCTCATCTTCATGATCTTCTTGAGCAGTGCGAGGGGAGAAGACTTCTGGGGCGTGCCGTCGACATTCATAAATCTTCTGCCCATGGGCGGTCCATCGAGATGGGTCGTGCCGCCGAACTCTTCGCACTCGTGAACTGCGAAGTAAGTGTCGCAGCCCATGACCGCGCCCATTTCAATGGTGCGGTCTTCCCATTTGCCCTGTGCGTTCTTGACCTTCATCATGGGCGAGAATGCCTTACCGCCGACTTTGCCGGACTTCTCATAGATGACATAGTTGTCATAGCCCTTTTTCTCCAGGTACATAGCCATGCTCGTGCCTGCGGGGCCGCCGCCGATGATGCAGATGCGCTGATTCTTGTTTTCCATGGATAGATCTTCCTCTCCTTGATGGTTGGTGTAGCAATCTCTCTTCCTTAAAGCAGTGAGAAATTTGCTGCATCGGGTGTCTTTTTTAACATCAATGTCATTATATTACCTTGTTTTTTGCGAGTCAATAGCAAGAATGCACAAAAAAGTATTCTCTTATCGAATCGTGAACCGTCATTTTATAATTTTAATAATTGCTTCTTTTGAGTAATAATAATGAGCCCCAATAGTTGAAAAATATTTACTTCGGTGGTAATATATAGATGAAAACCGCAGAGGTGATAAATTTACAAATCAGAAAATAGCGTTGGAGATAACTAAGATATTGAAGCCCGATGTCGATCACTATACGCGCAATCACAACGACGGCGACAGGTTCGAGACAAGAAAGCGCGTCTATGCCGAGACTTATCTTTATTTTCTCAACAAATTCAACGAGAACGACAAAGCCGAAGGCAAAACAGAGGAAGAATAAAAAGCAGGGTGTTCATAAAACAGCTTCAATCCCGGCAGGAATGTCTGCCGGGACTTTTTCTGCGTATATCGAAGCCGCATGATGCGATAAACGGAGCGGAAGATTGGATTTGACTATAACTTAAGCTATAGCAAGGTAAAAGCAAGCGACTTATCTAATTCTTATAATCGGGCTTTTAGTAGCCGCTCAGCAGTGTTCGATAAGCCGATTGATAGGAGCGAGGGAACGGCTTGCGAAGCAAGACGCACGAGCGACTCTCAAAACATAGTCGCCTATCGCCCTTGGAGCGGGCGCTATGCTCCTTGTTTTTCGCCAACATCGCCTCGCTTCATCCGCCACCGGCGGCGCTTCGGTGATGTTGCACACTCGTTCAAGCTCCGGCGCGTTTGCGGGCGAATGTGCCGAGCAACTGGTTGAGAGCCGCGAGCGATGTACTGCGGCGCGGCGTTGCGGGTGTCGAGCGGGAACGGCTCGTTTGCTTTTCTTTTGCAGGCGTTTTCTTTTTCAAATAAAAAGAAAATGCCGAAATGCGGGTAGTATATATCGTTTGATTATGGTGTGTAGCGAAGGTAGAAACCAATTAGCAACAATTCAGCCTTACTATAACTTTGTATCGGCTTCGCCGATATCGGACAGCCGCAAGGGCTGTCCCTACGAAGTACGCGGTCTAAAATTTGTGCGGATTTTGAAGGGTGAACGAAGTTCGCCCCTACGGTCTGCAAAACGGGCTCTCCCGAAGATTTCGTGCCGCTCACGCGGCAGCGGTGCGTTGAGTCGCCGCACCCTACAAGCTACATATCAATAAAATTGTGCGGATTTCGCGACAAATCCCTGTTTGCCGAACCGATAAAAAGGAGCCGTCATTTTTGACAGCTCCTTTTACATTATATATATTCATATTTATCTCTCGTCGGTCAGCGTTGCCGCCATGACAGCCTTTATCGTGTGCATGCGGTTCTCCGCCTCGGCGAAAACAACGGACTGTGCGCTCTCAAACACCTCGTCAGTGACCTCCATTGAGTCGCGCCCGAACTTTTCGCCCATCTCCTTGCCTATCGTCGTTTTCATGTCGTGATAAGAGGGCAGGCAGTGCATGAACACGGCGTTCGGCGATGCCTTTGCCATGAGCTCGGAGTTGACCTGATAGGGCGCGAGGTCGTTTATGCGCTCCTCCCAGACTTCGACAGGCTCGCCCATCGAGACCCACACGTCGGTGTATATTACCTCGGCGTTTTTTACTGCCTCGTCGGGGCTTTCGCAGAATTTTATCTCAGCGCCGGTCTGCGCGGCAATCTCCATGCAGGTGTCAATAAGCGCCTTGTCGGGGAAATATTTCTTCGGCGCGCAGGCGGTGAAGTTCATGCCCATCTTCGCACAGCCGACCATGAGCGAATTGCCCATGTTGTATCTGGCGTCGCCCATGTAGACGAAGTTGATGCCTTTGAGGTGCCCGAACTGCTCTTTTATCGTCAGAAAATCCGCGAGAATCTGTGTCGGGTGGAACTCGTTCGTCAGACCGTTCCAGACTGGGACGGTCGCATACTGCGCGAGCTCTTCGACTATCGACTGGCCGAAGCCGCGGTATTCAATGCCGTCGTATATGCCCGAGAGCACGCGCGCAGTGTCGGCGATGCTCTCTTTTTTGCCTATCTGCGAGCCGGAGGGGTCGAGATAAGTCGTGCCCATGCCGAGGTCGCGCGCCGCGACTTCGAAGCTGCACCTTGTCCTTGTGCTCGTTTTTTCGAATATCAGCGCAACATTCTTGCCGTCGCATATTTTGTGCGGTATGCCCGCTTTCTTCTTCGCCTTGAGAGAGGCGGCGAAGTCGATAAGATATTCAATCTCTTCGGGAGTGAAATCCAAAAGCTTCAAAAAATCTCTGTTTTTGAATGTCATGTTCAAGCCTCCTTGTCTGCACAGACTTCTTTTATAACGCCGACTGCCTGTTCGAGCAGCTCCATGGGAATGTTGAGCGCCGGGAGCAACCTGACCTTGTCTTTTGCTTTGATAACGAGAACGCCCTTTTTCATGCAGGTGTTTATGACCTCGGAGGCGTCCTTTTCGGTCTTTATGCCGATCATCAGTCCGAGTCCCGAGACTTCTTTTATGCCCGGTGCGCCGCTGAGTTCCGAAAATATATATTCCGACCTCTCGCGGACTCCGGCGAGAGTCTTTTCATCAAGCCTCGAAAGAATATTTATCGCGCCGGCGCAGCATATCGGGTTGCCGCCAAAAGTAGAACCGTGGGAGCCGGGGGTGAGAACATCCTTTGTCTTTTCGCTGAACAGTGTAGCTCCGAGCGGCAGACCGCCCGCGAGTCCCTTTGCGGTCGATACGATGTCGGGGAATATGCCGTAGTTCATGTAGCCGTAGAGCTTGCCGCTTCTGCCGTTGCCTGTCTGAACCTCGTCGCAGATGAGCAGAATGTCGCGCTCGCGGCAGATTCTTTCGAGCGACTGGAGATAGTCTTTGTCGAGCGGCATGACGCCGCCCTCACCCTGAACGACTTCGAGCATGACCGCGGCGCAGCGATTTTCAAAGAGAACTTTTTCAATCTTCTCGATATCATTTGGCTCAACATAGATAAATCCCTCAGTCAGCGGCAGAAAATCCTTGTGGAACACATCCTGCCCCGTTGCGGCGAGGGTGGTTATCGTCCTGCCGTGGAAGCTGTTTCTTAGCGTAACTATATTGTAGCAGTCCGCGCCGCGCTTCTCTGCGGCGTATTTTCTCGCCGCTTTTATTGCACATTCGTTGGCCTCTGCGCCGGAGTTCGAGAAGAAAACTTTTTTCATGCCCGTGCGGTCGCAGAGCATCTGCGCGAGCTTCACGCAAGGCTCTGTGTAGTAGAGGTTCGACATGTGCTGGATTTTGCCCGCCTGTTCGGTTATTGCTTTTATCCATTCGTCGTCGGCTATGCCGAAGGTGTTGACCGCTATGCCCGAGGACAGATCGGTGTATATCTTCCCCGCGTCGTCCCAGACCACGGAGCCCTTGTCGCCCTCGATGGTCAGCGGGAACCTCGCATAAGTTCCGGCTATGTATTCCTTGTCCTGCTGCTGTAATATATCCATTATATCTCCTTTTTATGCCGTGAACATCGTGCCCATGCCTTCGTCTGTCAGCATTTCTATAAGTATCGAGTGCGGTATCCTGCCGTCAATAATGAAAACTCTGTGTACGCCCCATTTTATTGCGTTGATGCAGCATTCGGCTTTCGGAATCATGCCGCTGCCGATGATGCCGCTCTTTATGAGCGCGGGAACTTCGTCCGCCTTTATGACCGAGATGAGTGTGTCAGGGTCGTCCTTGTCCTGAAGAATGCCGCTGATATCCGTCATGGATATAAGACTCTCCGCGTTGAGCGCACCGGCTATCTTCGCCGCGGCGGTGTCCGCGTTTATGTTATAGACATTGCCCTCGCTGTCGCAGCCGACGGTCGAAACGATCGGGATATATCCCTTGTCGATAACATCGAGTATCGGCTGAATATTTACATTTGTTATCTCGCCGACGAAGCCGAGCTTCTCGTCTTTCATCTTCGCTTCAATCATGTGGCCGTCTATTCCGGAGAGTCCCATCGCCTTGCCGCCCTTGTTTTCAACGAGGTTGACAAGGCTTTTGTTGACCTTTCCGGCGAGCACCATCTGCACTATATCGGCGGTCTCCTTGTCCGTGACGCGCAGACCGTTGACGAATTCACTCTTCTTGCCGGTCTTTTGGAGCATATCCGTTATCTCCGGGCCGCCGCCGTGAACCAGAACGACCTTTATGCCGATGAGCCAGAGCAGCACGATGTCGCGCATGACGGAATCCTTGAGCTTTTCGCTCGTCATCGCGTTGCCGCCGTATTTGACGACGACTATCTTGCCTGCGTAATCCTGTATATACGGCAGCGCGTGGACAAGAACCCTTGCGCGCTCCGCGTTTGAAATGTTCATATCTTTCCCTCCGTTTTTCGCAATCAGGTGCGGTAGTCTCCGTTTATCTTGACATAGTCGTATGTCAGGTCGCAGCCCCACGCCGTTGAAGATGCGTCGCCGCTCTTTAAATCAACAAGAATATCTATCTCATTTTCGGAGAGTATCTCTTTTGCCTTTTCCTCCGAAAAATCAACTCTCGCGCCGTTTTCGCAGACGAGAATCGAGCCTTTATCTGACTTGAACCAAACGTCGATTTTGTTGACGTCAACATCCGCACCGCTGTAGCCGATGGCGCAGAGAACCCTGCCCCAGTTGGCATCCGAGCCGAACATGGCGGCTTTCGTCAGCGACGAGCAGACAACGCTCTTTGCAACAGTCTTGGCGATATCTTTATCTTTTGCGCCGCTGACCTTGCATTCGAGCATCTTCGTCGCGCCCTCGCCGTCGGCGGCAATCCTGCGGCAGAGCCACACGGTTATAGTGTTGAGGGCTTTCATGAATTCATTGAAGTCATCGCCCTCTTTGCTGATCTCTTTGTTCCCGGCGAGCCCGTTTGCGAGCACTGTCACCATGTCGTTCGTCGAGGTGTCGCCGTCGATGCTTATCATATTGAAAGTCTCCGCGATGTCCGAAGACAGGGCTTTTTGGAGCATCTCGCTGCTTATCGCGCAGTCGGTGGTTATGAAAACGAGCATCGTCGCCATGTTGGGATGAATCATGCCCGAGCCCTTGGCGATGCCGCCCATTTTGCATTCAACTCCGCCTATTTCGAAGCTGACGGCAATCTCCTTCGGAATCGTGTCGGTCGTCATTATCGCCTCCGCCGCCTGGTCGGAGTGGTCGCCGAGTCCTGCTTTCAGAGCGGGTATGCCGGAGGCTATCGGGGTGATGTTCAGCGGCTGGCCGATAACGCCTGTCGAAGCGACGACGACATCGGCGGGCTTTATTCCGAGCACGGACGCGAGCAGGTCGCTCGTGCGCTCGGCTATCTCAACGCCGTTCGCGTTGCAGGTGTTCGCGTTTCCGCTGTTGCATATGACCGCCTGCGCCTTGCCGTCTGCGATATGATTTTTCGTGACGATCAGCGGCGCGCCCTTGACGAGGTTAGTTGTATAGACAGCCGCCGCGTTGGCGACTTTTTCGCTGTATATGAGCGCGAGATCACGCTTCGTCCTGTTCTTGCGGATGCCGCAGTGAACGCCGGAAGCCATGAATCCCTTTGCGGCGCAGACGCCGCCCGATATTATTTTCATTTTATTTTACCTCCTCAGATATCAAGTCCGAAAGCCTTGTCCTTGCCCATGACAAGGTTCAGATTTTCGAGCGCGGCGCCCGATGCGCCTTTGCCGAGATTGTCGTATACGGCGGTCAGCAGTATTTGCTCATCGTTGCCGTAGACCGATATTTTCATACCGTCCGTGCCCGAGAGCGCGCCCGCGCACAGAAAGCCGTCGTTGTCCGATTTGTCGCAGAAGGTCACGACGGGACCCTGATATTTCGCTCTGTAGATGTCGGCGATTTCGCTTGAAGAACAGCTTATCTGCTCCGCGAACAGCGGCACGGTGACCTGCATTCCGCTGTAAAAATCATCGACCACGGGGCAGAATATCGGGGCGTTTTCAATGCCGGTTATGCCTTTCATCTCTTTTAAGTGCTTGTGCTGCTGAGTCAGCCCGTACTGTCTGGGGGCAAAGAGCAGGGGAGATTTATTCTCGCTCTCGTATTCGGCAATCATCTTCTTGCCGCCGCCGCTGTAGCCGGTCAGAGAATAGCAGCTGAGCAGTGCATCATTTCCGAGCACGCCCGCCTCAACAAGCGGATAAACAAGCGCGATAAATCCGCCGGCGTGGCATCCGGGGACGGCGATGCGTTTTGAGCTTTTTATCTTCTCTTCAAACTCTGCGGACAGCTCCGGGAAGCCGTAAGCCCAGCCCTCGCTCGTGCGGTGCGCCGTCGAGGTATCTATAATAACAGTGTCCGGATTTTCAACCAGTTCGACCGCCTCAACTGCGGCGGCGTCCGGCAGGCAAAGAAAAGCGACCTGCGCGCTGTTCAGCGCCTGCTTGCGGCTCTCGGTATCTTTTCTCTGCTCCTCGCTGAGCGTTATCAGCTCAACGTCGCTTCGTTTCATCAGTCTGTCTTTTATTCTCAGCCCGGTCGTGCCGGCGCTGCCGTCGATAAATATTTTCATGGTGTCTCCCGCTTAATGCGCTTTCGGCGAACACGGCGTTTATAAAAACGATCCGATATTCGCCGACGGTGCAAAATTATTCAACTATTTGACTAATAATATACTACTATATGCATAAATATTCAAGTGTTTCAGCAAAATAAATTCAATTTTGTCAATCTGTACCATACCTTCGCACGAGAGAAAACAGCTTTGTAAAAATTGACAAGAGAATAGGGGAGAGGGTAAATAAATGTATATCGGTTGTTCAGATACAATTAAAAACAGGATATCTCCTTGTCGGAGATATCCTGTTTAATTTTATTTCGCAAGGAATCTTGAAAGGAACTCCTGCGTCTTTGGATCCTGCGGATTCTCGAAGATGTCCTTCGGGCTGCCCTGCTCGCAGATGAGTCCGTCCGCCATGAATACGACATTCGTTGAAACGTCGCGCGCAAACGCCATTTCGTGGGTGACGACTATCATCGTCAGGCCCTCTTTGGCGAGGTTGCGCATGACTTCGAGCACTTCGCCGACCATCTGGGGGTCGAGTGCGCTCGTCGGCTCGTCGAACAGCAGAACTTCGGGCTCCATCGCAAGCGCGCGGGCTATTGCGACGCGCTGCTTCTGACCGCCGGAGAGCTGGGAGGGCTTGGCGTTGATGTAGGGCGCCATGCCGACCTTTTCAAGATAATGCAGTGCGGAAGCCTTGGCTTCGGCTCTGGACTTCTTGAGAACCTTCGTCTGACCGATCATGCAGTTCTTGAGCGCGGTCATGTTGTTGAAAAGATTGAACGACTGGAACACCATGCCGACGTGCGAACGGTATGCGCTCGCGCCGCCTTTTATATTGTCGATGTTCGTGCCGTGATAGAGTATCTCGCCGGAGGTCGGAGTCTCAAGGAGGTTTATGCAGCGGAGCAAAGTTGATTTGCCCGAGCCGGACGCGCCGATGATGCTCGTGACATCGCCGGGATTGACCGAAAAGTCAATGTCGCGCAGAACTTCGTGGTTGCCGAAGGTCTTTGAAAGATGATTTATCTGTAAAATAGGCTCTGACATTATCTTCCCTCCTTCTTTGACTTCTTGACATATGAGTACATTCCGCTGGTGTGGGCGAGAGTGTCGGTGGTCGAGAGATCGAAGTTCTCCGGACCGTCAAGCTTCTTCTCCCACAGTCTGAGGATAAGCGAGCAGATGACCGTCATTATCAGGTAGATAGTCAGCGTTATAACTGCCGACGGGAAGTAGACATACTTTGCGCCGACGATAGCCTTGTGAGCCGCGAAGAGCTCGGCGTAGCCGATAACGAACATGACGGAAGTATCCTTGATGTTGATTATGAGGTTGTTGCCTATCTGCGGGATGATATTGCGTATGGTCTGCGGAAGAATGACATAGAGCATGGTCTTGAAGTGGTTCATTCCTATGGACATTGCTCCCTCCGTCTGACCGACGTCTATCGACATTATACCGCCGCGGACGGTCTCTGCCATATATGCTCCGGTGTTGATGGAGACAACGAGGTATGCCGCGAAAGTCGGTTCAAGGTTTATCGCACCGTTCGAGAAGTAGGGCAGGGCGTAGAAGATGAATATCGCCTGGATTATCATCGGCGTGCCTCTGAAAACTTCGACGTAGATACGCACTATAGCCTTGACTATGCCGAGGATGACCCGCTTTACGATATTGTCTTTTTTGCCGCACGGAATAGTCTGGATTATTCCGCAGACAAGGCCGATGAGGCAGCCTATGATTGTCGCTATAACAGCGAGCTCTATTGTCTTGAGCGCACCGGTCAGATACTGCATTGAGCTATCGCTCCAGCACTGGACTATGTCGCTCCACAGCTCGGCAAGCTTGTTCATATCTTGTTATCTCCGTTCTGATTATTGTTAATTACTTTGAAAGGGGCTGAATCTTGGTAGCCTCGTTCATTATCTTGTTGAAGTCGTCTGCGGTCATGCCTGCAAGGGCGGAGTTGATCTTGTCCTTGAGCTCGGTGTTGCCCTTTTTGACAGAGATGCCGATGTTGATGTCGCCCTCGTCAACCTTGAAAGCATTTTCGGGAAGGTCGAGGATCTTCAGATCGCTGTAAGCGATGAGCGCGCCTTGAGCGGTGGGCATATCGGTGCAGATGAAGTCGACAGCGCCGGTCTCAAGAGCCATGAGCATGGCGGGAGCGGTCTCCTGTGCGGTCTGGATAAGAGCACCGTTTATCTGCGGAAGGCAGGTGTCATACCAAATGGTTCCGAGCTGGGAGGTGCACTTTGCACCTGCGAGGTCAGCAAGGGAGGTAGCGTTTGCATACTTGCTGTTCTGCTTTGTCATGCAGACGATGCTCGCATAGAGGTAGGGACCTGCGAAATCGACCTGCTGCATACGCTCTTCGGTCATCGACTGACCTGCGATAACGGCGTCAACCTTGCCGGTCTGGACTGCGGGAACAAGCGAATCCCAGTCAAGGCGGACAACTTCAAGCTTCCAGCCGTTTGCTTCGCATATCTTCTTAGCCATCATGATATCGTATCCGTTGGCGTAGTCGCTTGAATCCTTTATCGGGACAGCGCCGTTGGAATCATCGCTCTGAGTCCAGTTGTAGGGAGCGTATGCACACTCCATAGCAACGGTCAGAACGCCGTCTTCAACGCCGGTCTTGGCACTTTCGGTTTTCGTGCCGCAGCCTGCAAATAATACTGCGCACATGGCGATAGCCAGAATGGCGGCCACAATTCTCTTCGTTCTGTTCATTGTTTACCATCTCCTGAATAAAATTAAATAAGCCTGCGACCCGAAGAGGTATCACAGGCTTTGTATATGCTGCTATATGTGCAAAAAAACCGATGATAGCGCTCCACATAAGTCATGTGACAGTCCGTCGCCTGTTCGGCGAGGGCCCAGCGTTACAGCGGCGGCAACCGCGGTATCACTTCGGCGAACTTGCCTTTCTCCAGCTGCCGCTTGCCGGCGTTGCTGCTGGATACTCTTCTTGTTCGCATCCTCTATCAAGTGCTGTCTTAAATTGTCTGTATTATAGCATTGCATTTTCGGCGTGTCAACAGTTTGTAAATTATTTTGGCAAAAACGGCGGATTCAACAGCCTTTTGCCCGCGAACATCTTATTTATTGGTGATTCTGCAAGCTGTTTTGGCAAAATGCAAAGGCAGGGAACGGTTTTCACCGCGCCCTGCCGTAAATTTTTCGGCTTATTTTTTCAGATCGGAGTAGGTCTCTTTCTGAACGATGTCGTGCGCGCCGCCCTCAACAATGCTCGTTGCGGAGACAAGGGTCAGCTTCGCTTTCTGCTGCAGCTCGGGGATGGTGAGCGCGCCGCAGTTGCACATGGTGGATTTGACTTTGCTCAGCGAGAGCGTGACATTGTCCTTGAGGCTGCCGGCGTAGGGGACATAGGAGTCAACGCCCTCCTCGAACGACAGCTTCTTGTCGCCGCCGAGGTCGTAGCGCTGCCAGTTCCTTGCGCGGTTGGAGCCCTCGCCCCAGTACTCTTTATAATAAGTGCCCTTTATGGAGATCTTGTTTGTCGGGCTCTCGTCAAAGCGCGCGAAGTAGCGGCCAAGCATCAGGAAGTCCGCGCCCATTGCAAGCGCGAGGGTCATGTGGTGGTCGTAGACGATGCCGCCGTCGGAGCAGACGGGGATATATACGCCCGTTCTCTCGAAATATTCGTCTCTTGCCTTGCAGACATCGATAAGAGCCGATGCCTGACCTCTGCCGATACCCTTTGTCTCGCGGGTGATGCATATCGAGCCGCCGCCGATGCCGACCTTTATGAAGTCAGCACCCGCCTCGGCGAGGAAGAGGAAGCCCTCTCTGTCAACTATGTTGCCCGCGCCGACCTTGACGCTGTCGCCGTAGTGCTCTCTGACCCATGCGAGGGTGCGGGACTGCCACTCCGAGAAGCCCTCGGAGGAGTCGATGCAGAGCACATCTGCGCCCGCCTCGACAAGTGCGGGAATACGCTCGGCGTAGTCTCTTGTGTTTATACCTGCGCCGACGACATAGCGCTTGTCGGCGTCGAGAAGCTCGTTCGGGTTGTCCTTATGGGCATCATAGTCCTTGCGGAAAACAAAATATCTGAGCTTGCCCTCGGAGTCGACTATAGGCAGGGCGTTGAGCTTGTTGTCCCAGATTATATCATTGGCTTCTTTAAGCGTGGTGGTGTCCGGAGCGGTGACGAGCTTTTCGAGGGGAGTCATGAAGGACGAGACCTTCTCGTCGCCGGTCATGCGGCTGACGCGGTAGTCTCTGCTCGTAACTATGCCGACAAGTCTGCCGTTTGCCGAGCCGTCCTCGGTCACGGCGATAGTGGAATGGCCGTTTCTCTCCTTGAGCGCGATAACGTCGTTGAGAGTGGCGTCGGGAGTGATGTTCGAGTCGCTGACGACGAAGCCGGCCTTGAAATTCTTCGCTCTTGCGACCATTGCCGCCTCGTCCTCGATGCTCTGAGAGCCGAAGATGAACGATACGCCGCCTTCTTTTGCGAGCGCAACGGCGAGTCTCTCGCCGGAGACGGACTGCATGATGGCGGAAACCATTGGGATGTTGAGTGATATCGCGGGCTCTTCGCCCTTCTTGTACTTTACAAGAGGCGTTTTGAGCGACACATTCGCGGGTATGCACTCGCTCGACGAATAGCCGGGGACGAGAAGATACTCGTTAAAGGTGTGCGATACTTCGTTGAAATAATAAGCCATTTTATTACCTCCGATATTTATAGAAACTCCGCTCGGCAGAAGAAATATTCTCCGAGCGGAATTATTATCTCAGAACAGACCTGTTATTCTGCCGCTTTCGTCAACGTCGATTTTTTCTGCGGCGGGAACCTTCGGCAGCCCGGGCATGGTGAGAATGTCGCCGGTCAGAACAACGATGAATCCCGCGCCTGCGGAGACCTTGACATTTTTTACCGTCACGGTGAAGTGCTCGGGCGCGCCGAGCTTTGTCGGGTCATCCGAAAAGCTGTACTGGGTCTTTGCTATGCATACGGGGCATTTGCTAAAACCGAGAGCTTCAAGCTGGGCTATCTGCTTTTTGGCATTGGGCATGACGGTTATTCCGTCGCCTCCGTAGACTTTTCTGACAACGGCTTCGATCTTCTCCTCGATCGAAAGCTCATCTTCATAGGCGAAAGTGAAATCGCCCTTTTCCTCTTCGCACAGGCGGACTACTTCGCGCGCGAGCGCTTCGCCGCCCTTGCCGCCTTCAGCCCACACGGTGGAGAGCACGGTGTTGACCCCGAGCTCGCGGCATTTTGCGATGATGAAATCTATCTCGGCGTCGGTGTCGGTCGGGAATCTGTTGACCGCAACGACGCAGGGGAGTTTATAGACATTTTTGATGTTGGAGACATGGCGCAGGAGGTTCGGTATACCTCTTTCGAGCGCGCCGATATCTTCAACTGCAAGCTCCTTTTTGTCGAGCCCGCCGTGCATCTTGAGCGCGCGGACAGTGGCAACGACGACCACCGCGTCGGGCGCAAGTCCCGCCATGCGGCACTTTATATCGAGGAACTTTTCGGCGCCGAGATCTGCGCCGAATCCCGCTTCGGTGACGGTATAATCACCCATCTTGAGCGCCATCTTAGTCGCCATGACGGAGTTGCAGCCGTGCGCTATGTTCGCGAACGGTCCGCCGTGGACGAACGCAGGCGTGCCCTCAAGGGTCTGGACAAGGTTGGGCTTCAGGGCGTCTTTCAAAAGCGCGGTCATCGCGCCGGCCGCCTTGAGCTCGCCGCAGGTCACGGGCTTGTCGTCGTAGGTGTAGCCGACGATCATGCGCGAGAGCCTCGCTTTGAGGTCGGTTATCGAGCTTGAAAGACAGAGCACAGCCATTATCTCGCTCGCGACGGTTATGTCAAACCCGTCCTCGCGGGGCATACCGTTCGCCTTGCCGCCCATGCCGTCGACGATAAATCGAAGCTGGCGGTCGTTCATGTCAACGCAGCGTTTCCATGTTATCTTGCGGACATCTATGCCCAGGGCGTTGCCCTGCTGAATGTGGTTGTCGAGCATCGCGGCAAGCAGGTTGTTCGCCGCACCTATCGCGTGAAAGTCGCCGGTGAAGTGGAGGTTGATATCCTCCATGGGAACCACCTGCGCATATCCGCCGCCGGCGGCTCCGCCCTTGACTCCAAAAACCGGGCCGAGGCTCGGCTCGCGCAGGGCGACCGTGACATCCTTGCCTATCCGGCGCAGTCCGTCTGCGAGGCCTATCGTCGTCGTGGTCTTGCCCTCGCCCGCGGGCGTGGGGGTTATGGCGGTGACAAGAATCAGCTTTCCGTTTTCCCGCTTCGTCTCCGAGAGCAGGGACAGGTCTATCTTCGCCTTGTAGTTTCCGTATTGCTCGATGTACTTTTCGTCAACATGGGCGCGCTTTGCGATAACGCCGATGTGCTCGGGTTTGCAGCGCTGCGCAATTTCAATGTCGGATAAATAGGCCATGTTCCAGTCTCCTTGTCATCATTTAAAATATTTAACAGCTGCTTCAAACATACGAATATTATAATCTCCCGGGACATTTTTGTAAAGACCTTTTCCGATTCTTTCGCTGTGTCCCATTTTTCCGAAGACCCTGCCGTCGGGCGATGTGATGCCCTCAATAGCGCAGACGGAGTCGTTGGGGTTGAAGTGTATATCATTTGAAGCGTTGCCGTCAAGATCAACATACTGCGTGGCTATCTGACCGTTCGCGGCGAGTTTGGCTATGAGCTCGTCGCTTGCGAGGAAGCGACCCTCGCCGTGCGAGATCGGCACGGAATATATGTCGCCGACCTGAGTCAGCGCGAGCCACGGCGATTTGTTCGAGGAAATGCGGGTGCGCACTATTCTCGACTGGTGGCGCGCGATGGTGTTGAAGGTGAGCGTCGGGCAATTTTCATCCGTGTCGATTATCTTGCCGTAGGGGACGAGTCCGAGCTTTATCAGCGCCTGGAAGCCGTTGCAGATTCCGCACATGAGTCCGTCCCTGTTTTCAAGCAGGTCGGTGACGCCCTCTTTTATCGCGGCGTTTCTGAAGAATGCCGTGATGAACTTTCCGCTGCCGTCCGGCTCGTCGCCGCCGGAGAAGCCGCCGGGGATAAATATCATCTGCGAGGAGCGAAGCTCGTCCGCGAATTTTTCGACGCTGCGGCTGATGCCGTCCGCGCTGAGGTTGTTTATAACAATTATCTCCGGCTCTGCGCCCGCGTCGCGGACTGCCTTTGCGCTGTCGTATTCGCAGTTCGTGCCGGGAAACGCCGGAATGAGCACGCGCGGCTTTGCAACTTTTATCGCGGGAGCTTTGCGCTCAACAGTTTCATATGAGAAGTTCTCAGCACCCTTGCCTGCGTTTTTGATATTGCAGCTGTAGACGCTTTCGAGCTTGTTCTCGTATATTCCGAGAAGCTTTGAGAGCGCGATGCTCTCGCCGTTAAGGCTGATGCAGCCGCTGTCGTTCGTGTGACCGAGAAGCGTGCCTGTTTCTTCTGCGCCGTCTGCGAGTTCGAGAATGAAGCCCGAGTAGCTGAGTCCGAATATCTTTTCGAGCGTGATATCTTTGCTGTATTCAAAGCCGATGCCGTTGCCGAACGCCATCTTCATGACTGCCTCCGCTATGCCGCCCATGCCGGGGGTGTAGCAGGCGACTGCCTTGCCCGAGCGAAGAAGCCCGGTGACGCGGGAGAATACATCTATAAGCGAGTCGGTCTTCGGCAGACCGTTTTCGTCTTTCTCCGGCGCGATGAAAACAACTTTGTGACCCGCCGATTTGAACTCTGGCGAGACTATTGAAGAGGTCTTTTCCGTTGTCACGGCGAACGAGACGAGGGTCGGCGGGACATCGAGATTTTCAAACGAGCCGCTCATCGAGTCCTTGCCGCCTATAGAGCCGATGCCGAGCTCCATCTGCGCCTTGAACGCGCCGAGAAGTGCCGTCAAAGGCTGTCCCCAGCGCTTGCCGTCTCTGCCGGGGCGCTCAAAATATTCCTGGAATGTGAGATAAACATCCTTGAACTCTGCGCCCGAGGCGATGAGCTTGCAGACTGATTCTATAACCGCAAGATACGCGCCGTGATAAGGGCTCTGCTCGGTTATAAACGGATTGTAGCCGAACGCCATGAGCGAGCAGTCGTCGGTGTGCTTCTTCTCGACGGATATCTTCTGCACCATCGCCTGAATGGGCGTCAGCTGATTCTTGCCGCCGAACGGCATGAGTACCGTGCCCGCGCCTATCGTTGAATCGAAACGCTCGGAAAGTCCGCGCTTCGAGCAGATGTTTAAATCCGATGCGAGTGCCGAGTAATTCTCCGCAAACGAGCCGGAGATTTCCTTCTCTTTGAGTGCGGGAGCCTCGGGGGTGATGTCTATATGCTTGTCGGCGCCGTTGGAATTCAAAAATTCGCGGCTGATATCAACAATTTTTTTGCCGTTCCAGTTCATGACGAGTCTCGGGTCAGCCTGAACCTTTGCCACGGGCACTGCCTGGAGGTTTTCTTTATTAGCCAGCGCGAGGAAAGCGTCAACATTGTGCGGCTCAACAACAACCGCCATGCGCTCCTGGCTCTCGCTTATCGCAAGCTCCGTGCCGTCGAGACCCTCGTATTTTTTCGGCACCGCGTTGAGGTCTATCTCAAGTCCGTCCGCAAGCTCGCCTATAGCTACCGATACGCCGCCCGCGCCGAAGTCGTTGCAGCGTTTTATCATCAGGCAGGCTTCTTTGTTTCTGAAAAGTCTCTGGAGCTTTCTCTCCTCGGGGGCGTTGCCCTTCTGAACCTCAGCGCCGCAGCTCTCAAGCGATTCAACCGTGTGGGACTTCGAGGAGCCGGTAGCTCCGCCGCAGCCGTCGCGTCCGGTCGAGCCGCCGAGCAGGATAACAATATCTCCGGGAGCGGGAACTTCGCGGCGCACATTCTCTGCGGGAGTCGCCGCGATGACTGCGCCTATCTCCATTCTCTTTGCCGCATAGCCGGGGTGATATATCTCGTCGACTATGCCCGTCGCGAGACCTATCTGGTTGCCGTATGACGAATAGCCCGCCGCCGCAGTCGTGACTATTTTCCTCTGCGGAAGCTTGCCCTTTATCGTCTCGTCAATGGGCTTGAGCGGGTCTGCCGCGCCGGTCACGCGCATCGCGCCGTAGACATACGAACGCCCCGAGAGCGGGTCGCGGATAGCGCCGCCGATGCAGGTCGCCGCGCCGCCGAAAGGCTCGATTTCTGTCGGGTGGTTGTGCGTCTCGTTTTTGAAGAGCAGGAGCCACGGCTCGGTCACACCGTCGACCTCGACATCGATTTTCACCGTGCAGGCGTTTATCTCCTCGGATTCGTCGAGGCGGTCGAGCTTGCCGTGCTTCTTGAGATATTTGACCGCTATCGTCGCGAGATCCATCAGGCATATCGGCTTTGTGCGGCCTAATTCTTTTCTGACCGCAAGATATTCGTCGTAGGTCTTTTGCAGCAGCTCGTCCTCAAACTTCACGCTGTCTATGACAGTAAGGAAAGTAGTGTGGCGGCAGTGATCAGACCAGTAGGTGTCAATCATGCGAATCTCGGTTATCGTCGGGTCGCGGTGCTCGGATTTGAAATAATCCTGACAGAACGCAATGTCGTCCGCGTCCATGGCGAGACCGTATTTTTTGACGAAGTCCTCAAGCCCCGCTCTGTCGAGATTGATAAATCCGTCGAGAGTTCTGACCTCGGTCGGAATGTCGTATTTTACCGCGAGAGTCTCGGGCTTTTCGAGACTCGCCTCGCGCGCCTCGACGGGGTTGATGACATATTTCTTTATCCTCTGCGCGTCGGCGTCGGTGATGTCGCCGATGAGGATGTATATTTTCGCCGTGCGTATCAGCGGGCGCTCGCCCTGCGAGATTATCTGTATGCACTGAGCCGCAGAGTCGGCGCGCTGGTCGAACTGACCGGGCAGGAATTCGACGGCAAAGCACTTGCCGTTTATCTCGATGCTGTCCGATACAATGTCGAGCTGGGGCTCGGAGAACACGGTGCGCTTCGCATAATCGAAGAGTTCGGGCGTGATATTCTCCGCATCGTAGCGGTTGATAACGCGCACGTCGGTGAGATTCTTGATTCCGAGCAGGTCTCTTGCCTCACTGAGCAGGGACTTTGCCTCTTGCGCGAGCTCCTTTTTCTTTTCGACGAATACTCTGTATACCATTTATTTTTCCTCCGTTGCGGCGAGCGCTTTCGCGCCGACGTCGTGCCTGTAGAAGGCGTTTTCAAAATGAATTTTTTCTGCCTTTTTATATGCCGAGGAGACAGCCTTTTCGAGCGTGTCCTCAACTGCCGTAACTCCGAGAACTCTGCCGCCGCTTGTCACGAGCTTGCCGTTTTTCTCGGCGGCACCCGCGACATATACACTGTCCCGAATCTCGTCCGGGATATCTATTTCATATCCCTTTTCGTATGCCACGGGATAGCCCTTTGAAGCCATGACCACGCAGCAGGCGTTTTTATCCGAAAACTCAACGGGTGTCTCGGCGAGCGTGCCGTCTGTTGTGGCTCTCATAACGGTGAGCAGATCGCTCTTTAGCAGCGGGAGCACGACCTGAGTCTCCGGGTCGCCGAAGCGGCAGTTGTATTCAATGACTTTAGGACCGTTTTCGGTCAGCATGAGTCCGAAATAAAGGCAGCCTTTGAAAGTTCTGCCCTCCGCGTTCATCGCGTTTACCGTCGGCAGGAATATCTCTTTCATGCACCTGTCGGCAATCTCTTTTGTGTAATACGGGTTTGGCGCAACGGTGCCCATGCCGCCGGTGTTGAGACCTTTGTCGTTGTCGAGTGCGCGTTTGTGATCCATCGACGATATCATGGGGACTACGGTCTTGCCGTCCGTGAACGAGAGCACCGAGACCTCGGGACCCGTCAGAAATTCTTCGATAACGATGCTGTCTCCGCTCTTGCCGAATTTCTTGTCGCGCATGATTTCAACGACCGCTTCTTTCGCCTTATCGCGCGTCGCGGCGATTATAACGCCCTTACCGAGCGCGAGACCGTCCGCCTTTATAACGGTCGGAACGGGGGCTGAATCGAGATAGGCGAGCGCGTCCTCCGCGCTGTCAAAAACTTCGTACTGTGCGGTGGGTATGCCGTATTTTTTCATCAGGTTCTTTGAAAAAACCTTGCTGCCCTCGATTATCGCGGCGTTTTTGCGCGGGCCGAAGCAGGGAATGCCGAGGCTCTCAAGCCTGTCGACGCAGCCGAGCACGAGCGGGTCGTCCGGCGTGACAACTGCGTAGTCTATCTGATTGTTATCTGCAAATTCTGCGATGCCGTCAATATCTGTAGCGCCTATGTTGACGCATTCGGCGTCCGCGGCGATGCCGCCGTTTCCGGGCAGGGCGTATATTTTTTTAACTTCGCTGTTCTCTCGGAGCTTTTTTATAACGGCGTGCTCTCTTCCGCCGGAACCTACTACAAGAATGTTCATTTTCAGTCCTCCGTCAATGGTGGAACAGGCGCATGCCGGTGAATGCCATGACCATGCCGTATTTGTCGCAGCACTCTATCACAAGGTCGTCGCGGATGGAGCCGCCGGGCTCTGCGATATATTTTACTCCGCTGCGCTTTGCTCTTTCGATGTTGTCGCTGAACGGGAAGAACGCGTCCGAGCCGAGCGATACGCCGTCTATAGAGGCGAGATATGCCTTGATTTCCTCGTTGGTAAGCGGCTCGGGGCGGGAGGTGAAATATTTCTGCCAGTTGCCCTCGGCGCAGACATCTTCTTCGTTTTTGTTGATGTAGCCGTCAATGACATTGTCCCTGTCGGGGCGGCCTATCGAATCCTTAAACGGGAGGTTCAGGACTTTTTCGTGCTGGCGTAAAAACCATGTGTCGGCCTTTGTGCCCGCAAGGCGGGTGCAGTGTATTCTCGACTGCTGACCAGCGCCGACGCCGATAGCCTGACCGTCAACCGCGTAGCAGACAGAGTTTGACTGCGTGTATTTGAGCGTGATGAGCGAGATTATGAGGTCGCGCGCCGCGCTGTCGGGGAGATTTTTGTTTTCGGTGACTATATTCGAGAGCAGCTCTCTGTTTATCTTGAAATTGTTTCTGCCCTGTTCAAAGGTTATGCCGTAGACCTGCTTGCGCTCTGTCTCTTCGGGAACATAATCCGGGTCGATTTTTACTATATTGTAGTTGCCTTTGCGCTTGGACTTGAGAATCTCGAGAGCCTCGGGCTCATAGCCGGGAGCGATAATGCCGTCGGAAACTTCGCGCTTTATCATCTTCGCGGTAGTCACATCGCAGACATCGGAGAGGGCGACCCAATCGCCGAACGAACACATTCTGTCCGTGCCGCGTGCGCGCGCATAGGCGCAGGCGAGCGGGGAGTCGTCAAGGCCCTCAATGTCATCGACGAAGCAGGCTTTTTTGAGCTTGTCGGAGAGCGGAATGCCGACTGCCGCCGAGGTGGGGCTGACATGCTTAAAAGAAGTGACCGCCGGGAGACCGAGAGCCTCTTTGAGCTCCTTGACGAGCTGCCAGGAGTTGAAAGCGTCGAGGAAGTTTATGTATCCGGGTCTGCCGCAGAGTATTTCTATGGGCAATTCGCCGCCGTCTGCCATATAGATGCGCGAGGGCTTCTGGTTGGGGTTGCAGCCGTATTTGAGCTCGAATTCTTTCATTTTTATTCTCCTTTTCAAGCGTTCTTGTTTATGAGTCTGCTGTCTTCCGCGCCGGTCAAAAGATCGGTGTATCTGACATAGAGCGAGATTTTGTTGTCTGCATCGAGCGCGTTCCAAAGTGACTGCGTGAACTCGTCGATATCGTTCGGGATAGCCACTCTCTCCGGCTCGCCCTGAAAGGTGGGAATGGGGTTGCCGTCGCAGACATAGGTGTGGATGAAATGACCGAGACCTGCGAGCGGGGAATAAGAGAATGTGTATCTGCTGCACGCACTGCCCGCGGCGTCCGCGCTCTTGAGAATACTCATCTCATATGTGAAATCTTTGTTTTCAAATGTCAGCATGCCGCTGATTCTGGGGGTGAAGTTTGGCGCGTCCGGCTCAAACTCGCGGGTCTCAAGCGCGCTCTTGAACGAACCGCCTGATTTCAGCGCGTCGTTTATTGTATCCGTCTGATCGCCGTTTGTGACGATTATCTTGTTTTCGTATTTTCTGACTGCGGCGTAAATAATGAGACTCGGATCTTCTACTTTTGAAGCGTCGAACGGCTCGGTATAGAGCACTCCGCCGCGCTCGGTGAATATGCGGTTGCGGCTGTTTGCCGAGCGACCCATGATGAAATATGCGGTGCACGCCTTTGTGCCGTCGGCGCTCTTGCCGATGACGATGCCTCTTCCTACGTAGGAGTTGCCCTCGATGAGCTTTGCTATGTCGTTTATTTTATAGATATCCATTATTTTTCCTCCGCTTTTTCTCGGACTATCTCGTCCGATATTTTTTCGGCTGCCGCCGGGAGTATCTTCCATTCGGCGAGCCGCATGACTCTCTTTTGGAGCGTTTCGGGCGTGTCGCCGTCCCTGACTTTGACCGCCTTTTGCATGATGATTTCGCCGCCGTCGGGTATCTCGTTGACGAAATGAACCGTTGCGCCCGTCACCTTGACTCCTTTTTTAAGCGCCGCTTCGTGGACTCGCAGCCCGTAGAAGCCCTCGCCGCAGAACGACGGGATGAGCGACGGGTGGACGTTTATTATCCTGCGCTCGTATCTGCGCGTGAAGTCCGCGCTCAGTATGCTCATGTAGCCCGCGAGGACTATCAGGTCTATATTATTTTCTTCGAGTATTTCAATTATTTTTTCTTCAACAGCCGCCTGACTGCCGAATTCTTTCTTGCTGACCGTGACGCTCTTGATTTCCGCTTTCGCCGCGCGTTCGAGCGCGTAGGCGTTCGGGTTGCTCGAAACGACCAGCTTTATCTCGCCGTGCTCGATTATTCCGCTTTTCTGCGCGTCGATAAGAGCCTGGAGATTCGTTCCGCCGCCGGAGACAAAAACGGCGATTTCAGCTTTGCTTGCTTTCATTTTTTCTCCCTCCGATAAGAGTCAGAGCCGGCAGGAGCATTCCGCCGAGCGAGTTGCCGATAACAACAGCGAGCATGAACAGCGCGGCACTCAACGAGAAGATGCCCGATGCGCCGAAATAGAACATGTCGGCTATCGAATGTTCAAATCCGCTTAGAATAAACACCGGCACGCAGAAGAGAATGCCCAAAACAGTGTTCTTCTCTTTGTATGTGCTTACAGCGAGATACATCAGTATTCCGCAGAAAAACGCGCGGACAAGGGTCTGCCAAAACGCTTGGGTGAGCTTGCCGGAGCAGATTGCAGCCGCCGTCTCGCCGAGCTGCGGCATAGAGACCCGCACAAGCATGCCGAGAAGAAATGTCGTTATAAGATTGCCGATGAGTATAACCGCGAGAGCGGCAAAATCACTCTTCTTGTGGCTCTCAATTATATATCCGACCCTGCCGGTGTAGAGCGCGTAGCCCTTGAGGCAGATGCAGAGCAGAGCCACCGAAAACAGCACCGCGCCGACATATCTGTTCTCACAAGCGAGAAATACACAGCCGCCGATGGAAATCAATACACCCGCGCAGACAGAACTAAGAAAGTTTTTCAGCATATCTCAATTTTCTCCGCAGACGAGACTATCTCGCCTATGATATAGGGCTCTTCGCCCGAGGCTTTAAGAATGCTGAGCGCCTCGTCGGCGTCGTCCTTTGAAACGACTATGCTCATGCCGACACCCATGTTGAATGTGTTGAACATATCGCGCTCGCAGATGTCTCCCGTCTTTGCGATGAGATCAAATATCGGCAGAACTTTTACCGCCGAGCGGTCTATCTTCGCGCCGAGCGAGTCGGGGATGCTTCTCGGGATGTTTTCATAGAAGCCGCCGCCCGTGATGTGGGATATGCCCTTGACTTTTATCTTTTCGAGCAGGGCGAGAACGGGCTTTACATATATCTTTGTCGGCGTGAGCAGAGTCTCGCCGATGCTCTTGCCGCCGAGGGAGTCAACGGGGAGAGTTATGTCGCTGTTTTCAACATCAAAAACTTTTCTCACGAGCGAGAAGCCGTTTGAATGAACGCCGCTCGAGGGGAGCGCGATTATAACATCGCCGGGGGTCATTGTTTTATTGTCAATAATTCTGTCCTTGTCGACAACGCCCGTGCAGTAGCCCGCGAGGTCGTATTCGTCTATCGGATAAAATCCGGGCATCTCCGCGGTCTCGCCGCCGATGAGCGCCGCGCCCGACTGAACGCAGCCCTCGCAGACGCCGCTGACAATGTCCGCTATCCTCTCGGGATAGTTCTTGCCACAGGCTATGTAATCGAGGAAGAACAGGGGCTTTGCGCCGCAGCAGATTATATCGTTGACGCACATAGCCACGCAGTCGATGCCGACGGTGTCGTGCTTGTCCATGAGAAAGGCTATCTTGAGTTTCGTGCCGACTCCGTCGGTGCCGCTGACGAGCACGGGCTTTGATATGCCCGTCAGGTCGAGCTCGAACAGACCGCCGAAGCCGCCTACATCCGAGCATACGCCCGAGGTGAGCGTGCGCGCGATGTGCTTTTTCATCAGCTCCACTGCCTTGTATCCCGCGGTTATGTCAACGCCCGCGTCGGCGTATACATCGGACTTTGATATCTCGTTCATGTTTTAAACCTCCGAGTTGAGTTCTGCCGAAACGGCGGCGTCCTTTTCGAGGACGGCCTTTGCGTCGGCGACGCGTTTTTCTTCAAGCTTCTTTGCAAGCTCCGGCTCGCTCAGCGCGAGTATCTGAGCCGAAAGCAAAGCGGCATTGGCTCCTCCGTTTATCGCGACAGTCGCAACGGGTATGCCGGAGGGCATCTGTACTGTTGAAAGGAGGGCGTCAATGCCGTCGAGAGTATTGGATTTGCAGGGTATGCCGATAACGGGCAGGGTGGTGTTCGCCGCAATGGCTCCGGCGAGATGCGCTGCCATGCCTGCTGCGGCTATAATGACCCCGAAGCCGTTTTCCTTTGCCGAGCGGGCAAAAGCCATAGCCTCGTCGGGCGTTCTGTGTGCCGAATAGACGTGCGCTTCAAACGGGATGCCGAGCGCGCGCAGGGTGTCTGTCGCTTTTCTGATGACGGGCAGGTCGCTGTCGCTGCCCATTACTATACCGACTTTCTTCATTTCATACCTCCTGAAAAAATCAAAAAGGGCACACTCCGAGAATGTATCTCAGGTGTGCCCAGACGGTCGGCTGAAAAAGAGTTTTTCTGTTCCCTTGCAGTGCTCTGCAATAATCCGTCAGTCGCAGAAAACTCATCTGTATTGTACCTAAAGTATACCAAATACAAGACCTTTCAGTCAAGGCGCATCGGAGAACTTTTTTACTTTCGCTCTTTGTCACAATAAATGCATCTGCACGCGCCGCCGTTTGCGTCAAAAGTCTTAAAAATGCTTCTGACATCCGGCTCGCATACGCTGATGCAGGCAGGGTTGTCACAATGATATTTGCCGTATATATACTGCGGCTCCTCCGCCTTTTCGGGCTGAACCTCGTTTGGTATGAGCCCGAGCAGCTTCATTATCAGCGCCATGCGCATGAACTTGCCGCACCGCGTCTGCTCAAAATACTTGGCGCGCGGGTCGGAGTCCACCTCCGGCGATATCTCGTTGACTCGCGGCAGGGGATGCAGCACGCACATGTCGCTCTTTGCAAGGCTCATCTTCTCCTTGTCGAGGACATATATGCCGTTGAGACGCTGATACTCCGCATCGTCCGTGAAACGCTCGCGCTGGATGCGGGTCATATAGAGTATGTCGAGCTTCGGCATCGCCTCTTCAAGCGAGCGGCACTCCTCGTATCGAAGCCCGCTTCCCTCGAGATAGTCGTCAATAACGAACTGCGGCAGGCGCAGCTCCTCGGGGGAGATGAGCACGAACTTTACATTCTTGTATCTCGTCATCGCGGCTATGAGCGAGTGGACGGTTCTGCCGTATTTCAGGTCGCCGCAGAGCCCTATTGTAAGATTGTCAAACGTACCCTTTTCGTGGTGAATGGTCAGCAGGTCGGCGAGCGTCTGCGTGGGATGAAAATGCCCGCCGTCGCCGGCATTTATCAGCGGCACCGCCGTGTGCATGGATGCGACGACCGGCGCGCCCTCTTTCGGGTGGCGCATGGCGATTATATCCGCGTAGCCGTTGACTACCTCTATCGTGTCGGCAATCGTCTCGCCTTTGACGGCGGAGCTCGAGTCCGCGCCGGAAAAGCCTATCACCTGACCGCCGAGCGAGAGTATCGCGCTCTCGAAGCTGAGTCTTGTGCGCGTCGAGGGCTCAAAGAACAGCGTGGCGAGAATTTTGTGGCGGCAGACCTCGTTGTATTTTTCTGGCTGCGCCATGATGTCATCGGCGACGGCTATCAGCTGGTCGATCTCCTCGGCGGAGAGGTCGAGGATGTTTATTATGCTCCTCATTTTGCACCGCCGATCCAGCTCTCGTCCGAGGGGTTGTTGCGGAAAGCTATAAGTCTGTTTACATCCTCGGGCTTTATATATCCCTCCTGAGCCGCGACTTCGGAGAGCACATCGAGATTAGTCAGGCTCACATTTTTGACATCCGCCGCGGCGAGTCTCTCAAGCCCCTTTTTCATTCCGTAGGTGAAGATGCTGACTATTCCGAGCACCTCTGCGCCTGCTTCGCGCAGAGCGTCAACGACTTCGATAACACTGCCGCCCGTCGAGATAAGATCCTCGACCACGACGACTTTCTGACCCTTTTCGAGCTTGCCCTCGATGCGGTTCTGTCTGCCGTGATCCTTGTTGCCGGAGCGGACATAGCCCATCGGCAGCCCCATCAGATGCGCGGTTATCGCGGCGTGGGCGATGCCGGCGGTCGAAGTGCCCATGAGAACTTCAGCTTCCGGATAGTTTTCTTCGATGAGCTCCTTGAGCCCGGTTTCAACATCCGTGCGAACCTCGGGCGCCGTGAGCGTCAGGCGGTTGTCGCAGTAGACGGGGCTCTTTATTCCGCTCGCCCATGTAAAGGGCTTGTCGGGGCTCAGAAACACAGCCTGTATTTTAAGAAGATCTTTTGCGATTTTTCTGTTTGTCTCAGTCATTTTCTTTTCTCCTTCAGTCAACAAATTCTTTTATGCATCTCTCGTATGCCGCGACGGGATCGGGCACTGCGGTTATCGGTCTGCCGACGACGATGTAGTCGGAGCCGATTTTCTTCGCCTGCTCGGGTGTCATGACTCGCTTTTGGTCGCCTATGTCGCCGTCCGCAAAGCGAACGCCGGGCGTTACGGTCAAAAACTTTTCGCCGCATATGTCGTGAACCTTCTGCGCCTCGAGCGGGGAGCAGACAACGCCGTCAAGTCCTGCGTTCTTCGCGGTCTCGGCGTAGTGCATGACAACTTTGTCTATAGGCTCTTTTATCAGAAGATCGCGCTCCATCGCCTCCTGATCGGTGGAGGTCAGCTGGGTCACGGCAATCAGCAGGGGGCGCGTGCCGTCCGGGCGGGTCAGCCCCTCGAGAGCCGCCTCCATCATGCGCGATGTGCCCGCGGCGTGGAGGTTGCACATATCGACATCGAGCCGCGAGAGTACAGCCATGCTCTTCTTGACCGTGTTCGGGATATCGTGGAGCTTGAGGTCGAGGAAGATCTTGTGTCCGCGCGCCTTTATCTCGCGGACTATCTGCGGACCCTCGGCATAGAACAGCTCCATGCCGATCTTGACGAACGGCTTTCTGCCCTCGAATTTGTCGAGAAAGTTCAGCGCGGTCTCCTTGTCTGCGAAGTCGCAGGCGATTATCACATCTTTACCCATTGTGTGCTCCTCCTATGATGTCCTTGAGTTCGTTTATATTATACTTGTCCGCAGCCGCGGGCAGGGCTTCGACTGTTTTTTTGCATATGAACGGGTCAACGAGGTTTGCTGCGCCTATTTCGACCGCCGTCGCTCCGGCGAGCATCATCTCGATAACATCCTCGGCGGACGATACGCCGCCCATGCCGACTACGGGGATATTGACAGCCGACGAGACCTGGTAGACCATCCTCAGCGCCACGGGGAATATCGCGCTTCCGGAGAAGCCGCCCATCGTGTTCGCTATCACGGGCTTTTTTGTTCGCAGGTCTATCCTCATGCCGAGCAGGGTGTTTATCAGGCTTATTCCGTCCGCGCCCGCATCCTCGCAGGCCTTCGCGATGCTCACTATATCGGTGACGTTGGGAGAGAGCTTTATGATAACCGGCTTTTTCGTGACCGCCTTGACGGCTTTTGTAACCTGCGCCGCCGCCTTTGGATCCGTGCCGAAGCTCATTCCGCCGCCGTGAACGTTCGGACAGCTTACGTTGACCTCGAGCCAGCCGACCTGCTCCTGACTGTCGAGCCTTTCGCAGGTGTAGGCGTATTCGTCAACGGAAAAGCCGCTGACATTCGCCATCACTTTTTTGCCAAAGCACTTTCTGAGCTTCGGGAGCTCTTCGCTTATAACTTTGTCAACGCCGGGATTCTGAAGCCCGACGGCGTTTATCATGCCGGCGGTGCACTCCGCTATTCTCGGTGTCGGATTGCCGAAACGCGGCTCTTTCGTTGTGCCCTTGAACGAAAAGGTTCCGAGGCAGTTTATGTCATAGAGCTCAGCGAATTCATATCCGTAGCCGAATGTGCCCGATGCCGGGATAACGGGATTGTCGAGCTCTTCGCCGCAAAGATTTACGCTCAGTCTGCCCATATTATCTCCTCGCTTTCCATTACGGGACCCTCTTTGCAGATCCTCTTGTTGCCCGTGAGTGTCTTGCACGAGCAGCCCATGCACGCGCCGAATCCGCAGCCCATGCGCTCCTCGAAGCTGTATTGCCCGGGCGTTTTCATGATTTTGTGCATCGCGCGGAACATCGGCTCGGGTCCGCAGGTGTAGAAAAATGTGTATTGCATGTCTTTTATCACATCCGTGACAAATCCCTTTATGCCGTAGGTGCCGTCGGCGGTCGCAATGTGTACATCCGCGCCGAGCGCACGAAATTCATTTTCATAGAACACATCGTCTTTTGAGTTGAAGCCGAGCACTACAGTGACATTTTTGCCCTCTGATATAAGCTCCCTGCAGAGCATATACATCGGCGGAACCCCGACTCCGCCGCCTACAAGCAGGGGACTGTCTCCGCTTGTCCGGGTATTGTAGCCGTTGCCCAGCCCCGTTAAAAGGTCAAGCTCATAGCCGTTTTTCATGCGGCTCATCTGCTCTGTGCCGTGGCCGACGGTTTTATATATCAGCGTCAGATTTTCTCCGACGCAGTCGCAGACCGATATCGGGCGGCGCAGGAAAAATCCGTCAAGCTTTATGTTTACGAACTGTCCCGGCGCGGTTATTGCCGAGGTGTCGCCCGCAAGAGTCATTTTAAATATGTCACGCGCGATTTTTTCGTTTGAAGTTATCTTGAAAATACTCTGCTTCATGCTCTATTCTCCGCCTTGTAAACTACTTTTCCATTATGCACCGTCAGCAGACATCTGCCGAATACCTCACGCCCCGCGAACGGTGTGGCGCGTCCCATCGAAAGAAAATTTTCCGGGTCTATTTTATACGCTTCGCTTATATCAAACACCGCGAAGTCATTATTTGTGTCTATCCCGAAGCGCTCTTTCGGCTTGAAGCTCATCAGCTCAACGAGCCTGTCGAGCGTTATGATATTTTTCTTCACAAGCTCTGTGTAGAGCACCGGAAACGCCGTTTCGAGCCCGACAACGCCCATGAGGCTCTTTTCGAGCCCGCGCCCTTTTTCTTCTGCGCTGTGCGGCGCGTGGTCGGTCGCTATCATGTCTATCGTGCCGTCTTTTATGCCCTCTATGAGAGCCTTTTTATCTTCGCGGCTTCTCAGCGGCGGGTTCATCTTGAATCGCCCGTCCTCCTGCATGTCCTCGTCGCAGAGCACGAGATAGTGCGGCGCGGTCTCGCAGGTCACATTGACTCCGTGCGCCTTCGACTGCCTTATCAGCTCAACGCTCTCCTTTGTCGAGATGTGGCAGACGTGATATGCGCAGCCCGTCTCCTCCGCAAGGCGCAGGTCGCGCTCGATTTGCTTGTATTCGCTCGCGCTCGAAATGCCCCTGTGCCCGTGCATTCTTGCGTATTCGCCGTCGTGGATATATCCGCCGAAGAGCAGGGAGTTGTCCTCGCAGTGTGCGGCGATTATCTTGCCGAGCCTCTTGGCGGCGGTCATCGCCTCTCTCATCATTTTGTCATTCTGAACGCCTTTTCCGTCGTCGGAGAACGCGCAGACCTTGTCGGATATAGCTTCCATGTCCGCGAGCCTTTCACCCTTTTCGCCGACGGTTATCGCGCCGTAGGGCAGAACTTTTATTGCCGCGCCGCGCTTTATCGCGTCCAGCTGAACTTGCAGATGCTCCGCGCTGTCCGGCACGGGGTCGAGGTTCGGCATCGTGCAGACCGCCGTGTATCCTCCGTGCGCCGCGGCGGCAGAGCCGGAAGCGATGGTTTCTTTATAAGAAAAACCCGGCTCTCTGAAATGCACATGAACATCACAAAGACCGGGCACAATAATATATCTTTTTGAAATAACGGGCGAAAGACCTCCGTCGGCAAGGAACTTTTCCGCAAAGGCTCTTATTTTTTCGTATCTGCAAGCGAAGTCGTGCGTCATTTTTGCGTCTCCTTTAAAAATATAAAAGAAAAAGTCCTGCTGCCGCAAGACTGTGTATGCAAAGAACGCCGGAACATCAACGCCGACTATCCGTATTCATCACCAATCTTGCCGGCATCTCTGTACCGCTTAAAAATTGATTTGTTTTATTATACCAACAGCCGCCCGCTTTGTCAAGATGTCTGTTATAAATGAAGCAATTGTAAATTATTCTCGTTATGACATAAAAGCATTGACTTCGCGCCTATAATACATATATAATGGATAGAAAGCGGCAATCAGACGCTTAAAAAGGGAGGAGAAATTCAAAAATGAAATGGAACATCATCACCGATTCAAGCTGTGATATGTTCGGCTTTGACAAGGAGCATGAGAACATCGTGTTTTCTTCCGTGCCGTTCACTATCAGCGTAGGAGATGAAAACTTTGTTGATGACCGCAACCTCGATGTCGACGGAATGATCGACTCGATGGACGCCTGTGCAGAGGCGAGCCACACGGCGTGTCCGTCGCCGCATGCGTGGCAGGAGAAATTTGAGCAGGAGGGCAATGTCATTGCCATCACTATTTCGAGCAAGCTCTCCGGCAGCTACAACAGCGCGTGCGCCGCAAAAGATATGGTGCTCGAAGAGCAGCCCGATAAGAAAATCGCCGTTATCGACTCGCGCTCCGCGGGTTCGGAGCTTGTTCTGCTCGTCAAAAAAATCTGCGAGCTTATCGAGTCCGGTGCGGAATTTGAGACCGTTGTTGAAAAGGCGGAGCTTTATTCCCGCCACACCCATGTCGTCTTCGCTCTCTCGTCGTTCAACAATCTCGTCAAGAACGGCCGCATGAGCAAAATCGTCGGCTTCGTCGCTAATAAGCTCGGCTTCTGGGGCATCGGTATCGGCAGCGAGCAGGGCACGATCGAGATAAAGCAGAAGATACGCGGCAGCAAGAAAGCGCTCGACGCGATAATCGAGGATATGAAAGAACGCGGCTATAACTGCGGCAAAGTCGTCATCAGCCATTGCCGCAACGCGGAGTTTGCCGAGAGCGTCAAGTCGGCTATCCAGTCCGTCTGGGATAAGGCGGAGGTCAAGATAGTCCACGCGCGCGGACTTTGCAGCTATTACGCCGAAAAAGGCGGGCTGATAATCGGCTTCTGATTACTTAAGTCCCTTTGTGCCGCCCCTGAAAGGGGAGGCGGCGCGACCGCAGGTCGCGACGGAGGGGTTGAACTTACCGCATAATAAAAAGGACTGCTCATCCGGGCAGTCCTTTTAGTATGTATCTTATTCTGCGCTTTTATCTTCGGGCAGGTCGCTCGTGCAGTGCGGGCACTTGACTGCATCGATCGGAATCTCAGTGCAGCAGAACGGACAGACTTTCGTGGTCGCGGGAGCGGGCTCTTCGACTTTTTCGTGGATGAGCTTCGATTTTGCAGTCGCCATGAGCTTTATGACGAGGAAAATTGCGAGCGCGATTATCAGAAAATCGAGGATAGTCTGAATGAAGTTGCCGTAGTTGAGCGTGGCGTATCCTGCCTCGGCAGCGAGCGCGGGGGTCGTGTACTTCGCGGGGTCAAATCCCGTGCGGTCGCCGAGAACGACGAACATATCCTTGAGGCTGCCGCCGCCTGTTATCAGACCGACGAGCGGCATGATGAGGTCGGAGACGAGCGAAGTGACTATCTTGCCGAACGCGCCGCCGACTACAACGCCGACCGCCATGTCAACGACATTTCCCTTTGAGATAAACGCCTTGAATTCTTCAACGAGTTTGATCTTTTTCATATTTATACACCCCTGTATAATTTATATACCTTTATTATATATACGCCGCTTGCTCACGGCAAGAGTTTTTTGAAATTTTGGGAGGAGCTATGGCAGAAATGTTTTATCATACCTTTGACCCCGTCTATGACAATCATTCGCGTGTGCTGATACTCGGTTCGTTCCCGTCCGTGAAGTCGCGCGAGCAGGGATTTTATTACGGGCACCCGCAGAACCGCTTCTGGAAAGTGCTCTCCGCCGTGCTTTCTTCGCCCGTGCCGCAGAGCATAGACGAGAAGAAAAAACTGCTGCTTGATAACGGCGTCGCGCTCTGGGATGTCGCGCAGAGCTGCGAGATAAACGGTTCGAGCGACAGCAGCATGAAGAACGTCCGCCCGAACGATATATATACATTATTATATACTACCGGCATCGACCGCGTTTTTGCAAACGGCAAGACCGCCGCGCGGCTCTACGAAAGATTCATCCTGCCGCAGACAAATGTCCCCATAACCGCCCTCCCGTCAACCAGCCCCGCCAATGCCGCATTCAGTCTTGACGATTTGTGTGAGCGGTGGCGGATTATCTGCACTTTGTAGGGCGCGGCGGCACAGAACACAAGCTCGGAACAAAGCGAATTAAACAGCATGAATAGGGAATCCCCCCTCTGTCCCCAATTTCGGACTTTCCAATCCTTGATTGAATATATCAATAAAGCAATTTTTGTGCAAAGTGCAAAAAATCGTTTTGGCAAAATAAACTGTTTCTAATCTATATATAAAATTTGAACTTTTGTGTTGACAAACAAAAGAGTCGCGAGTAAAATAAGGTTACAGTGTAATGGTATAGGTATGCGGAGAGGTGGCCTCTTTTCGCGGAAACCGATGCCTTTGCAGTTGCGGCAGCGCCTATGACGCCGCTGCGGAAAAATAAAAAAGGGCAAGAAAAATGCACCGTACGCCATGCGTACAAGCCCGGTGCAAAAATCAAAAGAAAGGTGATAATTATGAAGACAAGAAAAGTCGGCAAGATCGTGTCGCTGCTCGTCGCCATAGTGCTCGTTGCAACGATCATGATTCCTGCCGCCGGTGTCCTCGCAGATTCGACGAAGTATGCAGATGTCACTTGGCTCGATGTCGGCACCTTTACCGAACTGCATGAAGCCATCGAAAAGGCTAACGATGCATCTGCGAAGGCTGATAGGACCGTTTATATCCGCCTTACAGCTGACATCACCAGCCAGAGACCGTGGTTCCAAGGCGATAGAGATGGTGTGTCCGAACCGGGAAACTGGGGCAAAATGTATGTGTATTCGACCGTTAGAATGAACTACGATGATGATAACGGCGGCGGTGCACAGAAGAGACACTCCGGTGGTTTGTGGACTATTGACTGGAATATAGATAAGCACGATGCCAACTGGGTTCTCAATAATCAGACCACATCGCCTTATTACAGCAAAAACCCCGACTCACCGTTCTATGGCATGACTGTTGAAACGATGGAAGGTGGCTTTCCGCGTTGTTTCCCGGCGAGATGCAGCAGCTTGTCGGTATGGGCAGCCTTGCTTCTGTTGGCTGGGCAGGACATTCCGGCAACGATGAAAAGATCGGCAATGAGTATGACGAGAGAATGCTTATAGTTAAGGACGGCACCAATGTTTTTCCTTAACCTGAATGGCAAGACCCTCAAGGGAAGCGACTACAATGCTTATAGCGGTTCTCCCAAGTACCAGATGAGCGTTATAAATGTTGCTAAGGGCGGTTCTCTTACCGTTCTCGACCTCTCCAACGCGGCTGACGGTATGATTTCCGGTGGTACCGGCAACATCTATTATGACGAAAATATTTCGAAGTCTGCCCGTGATGAGGCAAAGCGTTTCGCAGTTTTCGGAGAGAATTGGGAACAGCTTAACATTCCTAAAGGCGCAACATGGACTTCACTTTCAAAAAGCGCAAGATACAGAACATATTTTGCTTCTCAGTCATTGTGGATAACAAATGCCGAAGAATCACGCGGTGGCGGTATCTATGTTTCCGACGGCGGTACGCTGAACCTTGAAAGCGGCAAGATAACCAACAACGGTGCTTGGATGGGTTCTGACGGTGCTATCTTCAACTCGGGCGTCAGCTCCGTTGCCAAGGGCGGCGGCGTCTATGTCGAAGCCGGCGCTACATTCAATATGTACGGCGGTGAAATTTCTAAGAATGCTGCCCGCGCCTATCAGAAGACCAGCAATGGCTATTTGGATTCGTATGCTTACGGCGGCGGCGTTTATGTCGAAGCTGCTGCGGACGGCAAGGTCGCTACATTCAATATGTACGGCGGCAAGATCGCAGAAAACGCAACTTATGCCGAGACATACGCCGATGGTAAGACTAAGAGCAGCGATGCAGAAGGTGCAGGTATCTATGTCGGCACCGGCTCTGTCTGCAACATCATGGGCTCTGCCGATGCAGAGGGTCCGACAACCTCGGCAATGCTCGCTTCTTTCCCGCAGATTACCAATAACTCCTGTGCTGCTCTTACCAGAAATGGTGCTACCGACGGTGCAACCGTTACCGTTAAGGGCGCAGGTATTTACTGCGACGGTACTCTCAACATAAAGAAGGCTCTTATTTCTTCGAACGATTTCTCCGAGTTCTCGAGAGATGTTGCGTCGTCCAACTTTGTCCCTGCCGGCAACAACACGACCCACATCATGCGTGACGAAGAGACCGGTCTTCCGCTCTATATCTATGATTACAATGACGACGGCACGGCGAAGACTTATGTCACCCGCCTTGACGCTCGCTTTACCGAGAACCTTGAGCTTGCCACCGAGCAGGTCGTTCACGAGACCAGCGGTATCTACGGCACTGCCCGCGGCAATGAAAAGAACAAGTTAACTTCCGACGGCGCCGGTGTCTATCTCGGCACAAACGCCAGAATGAATGTCGGCGAGAGAACATGGATCACCGGTAACTATGACCTTGTTACAACCGGTCATAAGGCTTTCGCTGAGACCAGAAACTATGCAATGCATTGGGATAAGACCGCTAACGGCGGTGCTGGCGGATATGTCTACACCGCCTTCGCCGAGGGTGCCGGCAACGGTTACACCTGGTCCGATACCAGCGATGACGTTTATCTTCCCGAGGGTGTCACAATGTACAAGGGCGATTCCCTCTTCGAGAGCAGAATCGGCGTCAACTACTATGACATGGTCGATAAGGAAGGCGATGTCGGCGTCGACCCAATCGGTCGTGCAAGCAACCGCGTTATCGTCAAGTCCGCTACAGACCTTGATTATAACCTTTGGGGCGCAACCTCGAGCACTCCCATGCAGACCGATATCCAGTTCTTCAGCCTTAACGACAACAACAAGAACTACGAGAGAGATAACTACGCAGACCTTCCCACGCGTCAGACTGTTACGCTTGACGGTGTTACTTGCGAGCTTCTCGATCTGACCCTTACTCCCGAGGGCAAGCTTCCTTCATGGGCTCAGAGAACCCTCTACCGTGTTGCCGTTATCGATACCGATAAGTTCAATGACGAGCAGAGTCAGTACAGAAAGAGCTATCTGTCTCCTTATCAGGGCTATGTCGATTTCGATACCGTATATCACGCAGGCAGATTCTTCTATACCACCGAAATTAGATATAATAACAACAGCGACCCCTACATTCCTTACAACAAGGAGACCTACTTCAAGGCAGACCCGGAGAAGAATCCCACAACCGCCGCAATGGCGAATAAGAACGTTGTCTTCCCGCAGCGTGCTTATCAGATAGACTCAGCTGCTTCGCAGCTTTCCGAGTCCGAGCAGAGAGCTAAGTTCATGGACTACAAGGTAATCTATGAT